>Ga0164241_10000561_pt1 | contig 64489 bp, 42 predicted proteins | sample OricomyardsoilBY_FD_108780 | JGI IMG/M metagenome (GOLD analysis project Ga0164241, IMG submission 108780) | Backyard soil microbial communities from Emeryville, California, USA - Original compost - Back yard soil (BY) | ecosystem: Environmental > Terrestrial > Soil > Unclassified | place: USA...
CGTTTTCGGAGCTTGTCTGAAAAATGTCGCTGTCGATTGGACCGCTTTCAGATGCGTTTCCGTCTCATCGCTGGCATTTATAATCTTCTCATCCACCAATAGACTTATGAAAGATGTCTATTGAGAACAACTTATAGTACCACTTTCTTTCTAGCCATGCCTCTTTTACATGAACCTTTATATTGCCGTTTATCACCTGCACCTCTTGAGGAGAATAGTACTCGGCTATAAATACACCTCGCAACTTTGATTCTCCAATACTCTTACTTTTGCCTGCTTGACCATCAGCGACTATGTTGAAGAATCCGGCCGGCAGCATCACTACCACTAGGATCACACTCGCGCAGATCAATATGATTATGAGCACCCTTTTACTAATCATCGTTTTTCAGCTCCTTTAACACTTCTTTAGTCACTTCCTTTGCGCCATACCGACGATTGGCAATCAGAATTTGAAAATATCTATCAGTAGGGAACACAGACTTTATATATCCACTTTTGGTGGTTGCCGTTCCTTGCCCTGGCATAAAGCCGCCTGCTTCTAGAGCATCCGAAACAGCATCTATGCAACTGTTAGATAACAGCTTGTAGTCCTCTTTGATGGTCTTTATAGCAGCCTTTATCATTTTGGCATCCGCTTTATATCCTGCTGGTATAAGTGTAGCATGCGTATACCTAGTGCTCTTTTCAGAAGCTCTAAATTCAGCAAGGTTCTCAAAACGATCACCATCATCTTTTATAGCGATCTGATAACCAACAGATTTACCCGCTATTCCTAATTCGCCGCCATTTTTTGAGTACAAGCCCCATCCATCTTTCTCATTGCCGATGAGTACCGCAGCATGACCGAAGTGAGACGCACCCCTCATATCCAGCAAAACGATGATACTGTCCCCGCCGGGGTCGACCATTGTCAATGGGTTATTCGCCCCATAACTGTAATCGCTCACACTTGGATACTTCTCGAACAGCCTGTCCACTGACGTGAATCTACCCGTTTCTGTTTCATATTTCCGCGATCCGTGATCTCCAAGCGTCGTTTCCCTATCTCGTTCCCTATCGATGTAACCTGTTCGTAAGCCTGTCACTCCACTCCCTAACCTTCCTCCAAACGGCTCGTAGTCCTGACCCTGCACCGATATACCCACGACCGACCGTACAGAGCCAACGTGATCGCCTATCCTGTACTCCTTTCCCCCGCTCGGATTCGTCATAATGCTCACACCGTGAGCAACTCCATATGTCAAATACTCCGTCGGATACAGCGACACACCCGCGGATGTGTCGCTGCACACATTCCCCGTGTCCTGCTGCCTGTGGTAGACTGCTAGCTGCTCATTGTGCGCGCCGAGCAGGTAGTACACCTACCCGCCCGCAATGCTCGGCGTATCGATCGGATGCGTCACGATCGGCGGCACCCACGGCACGAACCGTACCAGCCGCTTCTGCTCCCGCTCCCCGCTTGCGCTGTAGCGATAGCGCCAGTCATAGCTGTTGCGCGCCGAGTCGGTGTGCCACACCCGATTCAGCAGGTTCCGGTAGCTATAACGATCCTCTTCTTTGTAGTCTAATTTCGATCGATCTTATACCTCCCTCGCCGAGGAGGAACCTAGAACTCGTCTATATCGAAATCAAAGCAATAAAAAGAGAAGATATCCTCCTCACTCTCTGTCACTTTGTACTTCAGGTGTTCCCATTGGAGTTCATGAAGCGGTAACAGCTCTAGAGATGAAATCCTAATCTCAGTTAGCGTTGGCTGACGTAGTATTAGTTCTTGAACCCCATAGAATTTTAGCACTAGCCATTGGCCTCCTGCTTCGGAGCGCAGTTTGACAGTCATATCTAGCCGCAGAATTGGCTCGCTATAAGTAGCGACTTGCTCTAGGGTTATTCGCTCTAGTATCGGGAAGCCTAGAGGGTTAGCAGACTGATAACGCTCGATCTTCACATCCACATCATTTTCCCCATTGGTTTGCTCGATAGATTATTACACCAATCGAAGGATATCCCCCGAGCCCGCGGCTAACGCTCTCATGACCTTTTGAAAATGGGCCATTGTACTCGTGAGCATACCAATGAACATCAGAGTTACCAGCGGTTCGATTGCTATAGCAATTGAGCCGAGCGTCGTCCAGACCGAAAAGGATTGTCTCAACACGGCAATAATCGCCCCAACTGGAGTAATAGACAATAGTTTTATCTCTCTATCCAATTACTTTTTCACCCACAGCACGTGTAAGCGTTGACAACCAGACAAGAGAATATCCTATAATCCTATCCTGTTCGATCATTTCGCGCAGGTTCTTTAAATCCTCACTTAACTGTCCCAGATCCATCTCTTTAGGCTCCTCATAGGGATTATAGCGTTGCTCTGGAGATACATTCCAATAGTAATCTATATCCAGCATCACGTTGGATATGCCTTTCTTTTCTAGATGCAAGAATAGGGATTCCCACATCTCACGCAGTTCTGAGATCGATATTTCCATCTATTTGCCTTTTATTGCATCAATCTGTTTTTGAAATTCCTGAATTTCTTTTTCCAAATGTCGGACTCGCGAATCGATTATTTTCTGCTTTATTTCCGGCGTCGGAGCCTTCTTAAGGTGTCCTAAGTTGTCATAAGCTTCTGGATTCGCTTTATAATCAGCAAGCTTCTGCCTATGCTCTGCGACTTGCCGTTCGAGAGAACGTAAAGCGCGAGACTGGGATCTCTCCAGCAACTTTTCCGCATTACTAGCAGCCTTGCCAGTAGCGGCTTCTGCTTCCCCTAAGCCGCCTCCCAATTTCCCTAAGGCAGCCCAAAATGCAATCTGGGCACCATGGTTTGTTATAAACCTGGTTTGTTGGTAACTACCCCTCTGACCAGTTACAATGCCATAGGCTTCTTTAACTGATTCTACTCTTTCATCGAGACTTGTGGGCCTTTCAGTTATGCGCTTATATGCTACATAGGGTATAAATGCATCTAGTATAGTCTCACCGATTCCTTCTGCAGCATCGCCGAGACCGTCAACGATTGCATCCGTGACACCCTCTCGTGCTTGCATACCATTAGGATCGGTGAACCGAAGCGGGTTGTTGTCTGCATATACATACGGACTCTGCCCTGCACTTTTCTCTGCCAACGGGTCGACGCTCGTGAAACGACCAAGCGATGGCTCTTCCGAACGCACTCCCAAGTTAAGATTCCCCGTCTCGCGGTCCCTCTCCCGGTCGTTAAACACGCGACGCGATTCCCCCGTCACCGGGGCCTCCAGCGCCCCACCCCATGGATCGCTATCGTAGCTTGATATGCCACTGCCACCCACCGTCGCACGCAACGTTGCCAGATGATCCGATATCCTGTACTGCTTGTTGCCGCTCGCATCGGTGATCACCTGCGAGATATCCTCCGGCACTCCAGTATACCCGATCCCATGCGTCAAATACTCGGTCGGATACATCGACACACCCGCTGATGTGTCGCTACAGACATTGCCGGTGTCCTGCTGCCCGTGGTAGACCGCTAGCTGCTCATTGTGCGCGCCCAGCAGATAGTATACCCACCCACCCGCGATGCTCGGCGTGTCGATCGGATGCGTCACCACCGGCGGCACCCACGGTACGAACCGCACCAGGCGCTTCTGCTCCCGCTCCCCGCTTGCACTGTACCGGTACCGCCAGTCGTAGCTGTTGCGCGATGAGTCGGTGTGCCATACACGGTTCAACAGGTTCCGGTAACTGTACCGCAGCTCCTCGTTGAACTGCTGACCAAGACCACTCGGCTTCGGCCATGTCGGCCAGTTCGTCCACGCACCCGTCGAGGAATCATGCTGCATACGACGACGCGTCAGGCTCCCGTTGCGGTTGTACTCGTAGATCAATAGCGTGTCGCCGATCTCTGCGTCGTGGTGCTTCCGCAGCTCCAGCTGGTTCCGTCCGGCGATGATCGAGTAGTTCTCCGGGTACAGATCCCAGTTCCGGCGAAGCTTCGTGCGGTTGCCCACGGCATCGTAGCTGTAGCCCACCGTGTCGATACCCGCGTTCTGCGTCCACCAGGTCAGGCGGTCGGTGCTGTCATAGCCGTACGTCTGCACCTGCTCGCTGCCGGTGCCATGCTTGTAGCGCTGCTCGGTGATCTGACCGGTGCTGTCGTACGTCAGCTGCTCGCGGAAGATCATCCCCAGCGTCGAGCTGGTGTCCCGCGCGATGAGCGATGTCAGCCACTTGCGACGGTTGTAGGCGTACTCCACCAGCACGTTCGCCGGCGGGTAGCGCATCGCCGAGACCTGCCCCAGCTTCGTGTAGTCGTACGTGATGTCCGGCACCGTCTGCGGTGCCCGCATCTGCATGTCCTGCGGGACGGCCATCGCGATGATCGGCCAGCTCGTCGCACCCGGCGGCGGCAGGTGCTTCTCCGGGATCAGCCCGCTGCCGACAGGACCCAGCGTCGTCCAGACCGAGTCGACGCGGCCCTGATGGTCATAGCCATACCACGTCGTGTGCGACCGTAGCGCGTCAGATGCCGTCACCGAGGTGACGAGGTTCATCGAGTTGTAGCGGTAGTACACCGCGTCGAAGCCGATGTTCTCGGTGCAGCGAAGGATCGCCTCGACACGGCCACGCTCGTCATAGCTCATCACCGTGTAATGGAACGGCTCGCTGGCACGCTCGCGGTACGCCACCGCCGCCTCACGGCCCTTCAGGTTCATCACCTGGCCGCGTGGAGCGAGCGCGTTCCACTGTGAGCGCGGCGGGAAGTGCTTCCACACCGACTTCCCCGGATCGGGCAGCTTGTCGTAGCTGATGGCGATGCGCGCGAACTCGGTGTGCGCGGCCATGTCCTCGAAGTCGTCGAGCGTCGCGGTCGTCGGGTAGCTCTCGTAGTTCCCCGCCCAGTGCCGCACCAGCGGACCCACCGGTGCGCTGGTCTCCCCCAGCAGCAGGCTCGGCGGCAGCAGGCACATGCTCAAACGTCCGTCGATCGTACTGCCGTTGACGAAGAACGAGGGCTGTGCGGCCAGCGGCGTCATCGCAAGCGTCGGGTTCGCCGTCAGAATGGTCGTATCGGACATCGCGCCGATGTTCATCCGGTTCGGGTCCGCCTGCGCCGTCAGCCGGGGTGTGCTGCCCGGCACGGTGGCGGCGCATCCGCCGGTGAGGTAGTCCTCAGCAAAGGGGCCGCAGATGCTCTGACGATAGATCACCGCTTCGCCGATCACCGTCGGACGGTTGAGGTCGTCGTACTGCGTAAAGCCCAGCAGGTTGTGCGCGAACTGCTCCTGGCTCTGTGTGAAGCGCATGTTGCCGAGCGCGTCGTAGGCGTAGCTCACCGTGCCCAGATCCGGCATCGACTTGCTCGCCACGCGGCCGAAGTCATCGTAGGTGTAGCTGGTCACATCCCCCTTCGGGTTGGTCACCGTCGTCACGCGGCCGAGCAGGTCATACTCGTACTGCGTCACCAGCGGCGCGCTCCCGCCGGCGTTCATCACGTCACGACGCAGGCGGTCGAAGGCATCGTAATACTGCTCATGCCGGATGCCGCGCTCGTTGGTCGTGCGGACGCGGCGAGCGAAGCCGTAATACTCGCCGCTGAGGCTCAGCGAGGCAGGCGTGCCGTCGGCATAGTCGATCGTCACCTGCGAGCCATCGGTGTTGACCGTCGCGATCGGGCGGCCAGCGGCGTCGTACCGCGTCTGCACCGTATCCCCCTCCTGATCGATCGCACGCAGCGCCTGACCCGCACCACTGTGCATGCCGCGCACGATATCGGTCCGCTGAGCCCCACCCGCCAGGATCACCGTGTCGTCGGTCCGCAGCACGCGATAATCCGCACCGAAGTAGTGCTTCGACGTCGCGCGGCGGATCGCGGGACTGGTGAAGTGACCTGCGGTGTGCTCGGCATCGTCGACCTTCGCGCGGATCACCGTCGTCAGGCTGGTGTCGTTGTGCGCATAGTTCAGCGTGTAGTCGGCGCCGTCCCACACACGCTTGTAACGGCCATACACGTTGATGCGCGGGCGCACATCCGCACCGCTGAACCCGCTGGCGAAGGCGATCGCCGTCCCCACCGTCTTCGAGCGCAACTCGATCCTGAACGCACTCCGCGTTTTCAACGTGTCGACGATGCTGCTGAGGTTCACATGCAGCAGATACCCGCCAGCCACCGGACGCAGCGATGAGCCATCCCCCGACAGCAGCGCCGTCGCTCCCTCATGCTTCGAGCGCGTATCGTCAGCGATCCCCGTCACCCTGCTGCCGGGATTATCCGGCAGCTCCGGACCCGACGAGCACGCCAGCACGAACGTGCGGACGAACCCCGTGCCGGGGATCTTCACCTCCAGCTCCCCGCAGTCGCCATTGATCGCAGTGATCATCATGTCGAGCGAACTGCTGTCGATCGTCACCGCCCGCTGCAGCGGGCTTGCCGCATCGACCCGCACGTTCATCACCCCGTAGAACCCATCGAACCCGCTGTGCTCGTTGTAGGTGAGATCCTGATTGCAGGTCGCCATCAGCTCCCGCACCCCGCGCTTGGTCATCTCCGGGTCATTCTCGCAGGGACATTCCGGTACCTCCGTCGGTGGACGGTACGCATACAGCGTGTCGAGCAGCGTCGTTGTCACGGGTGTCCCTTCGACCACCGTACTGGTGGCAATGCCGCCCGCCTTGCGGCACTCCAGCACATCGGGACGTCGCTGGTAGTTGGTCGTGCCATACAGCTCGATCGGCTCGTTGCCGACGTAGCTGACCGTGTCGAGATCGCCGGTGCGCGGAAAATCATACGGCAGCCATGCGGTCGTCAGACGCCCGATCTTGTCGTAGGCGAAGCGCGAGTACCACCCGTTCGGGTCGATCGTCGCGGCCACACGGCCGAAGAAGCTGTGCTCGGCGTAGCTGGTCAGGCTGTCGGCAGCCAGCCCGCTGCCGCTATAGCGCCGCACGATGCTGCGCTCGGCCCCCGGCGTGCTGTACATCCGCTCGAACGGGTTGTACTCCAGGCGGACCATCGTCGTGGTCTGGTCGTTGGCGACTCGTCCACCCTCGGGAATCCCGGGGGTGATGAAGGCATTGCCGTTGGTGTCGCGGCGCAGGAAGCCGTAGTCGTAGCCGAACTGCTTTCGTGCGCCGAGCGCGTTGGTCGTCGACACCAGATACGGACCGTCCCATTCATAGGTCGTCCCCGGCAACCGCACACCGCCCCGCCCGATGATCGTATCGGACAGCAACTGCCCGCGCAGATAGCGGTTGGCTCCGTTCTGAAGATCGCTCAGATAGTGATTGACCTTTCCGGCGAGGATGCCGCTGGCGTCGCTGGTCGAGCTATAGCTCTGTAGTCCGAACAGGGGTGGGATATGCACAAGCTCAGTCTTGCTCGTATCGACATAGACACCGACCGGCGGGATGTACATCCACTTCTCCCACGACCCGCTATCCTGCAAGCGAGGATCGCCCAGCGTGTCGCGATGATAGAAGAAGCTATTCATCGACAGCCGTTTCTTCCACTCCCGCTCGGTCCAGGTCATTGTCGTGTCGATGTAGCGCAAATGCAGGTAGCGCGTCGTATCGACCAGCAGCGGAACCGTCGGGGCGTCCGGCCGGAGCGTCGTTGTCACCTTGGTAGCGAGCTCCCCGCCAAACAGCGCCGCAAGCTGCGCGTCCCCGCCATACGTCCGCGCCGTGTCGATCGTGTAGCTGTAGCTCCGCAGGCTCTTCGGGGTGCCGTTGATCGTCGTCACCGTCGAGGTCGGCAGGATCATGTACGGCGTCGGCAGGATCGTCCCGGTGATCGGATACGATGTGCCGAAGCGGTTGATCGTCATCGGTACACCCGTCGTCGTGTACGCCGTCTCGGTGATCGTCGTCATCTCGCCGGCCGACTCGGTCACACGATAGAGCTCGGTGAAACGCGCCGGCGGCAGCAGCGGCGCAAGGTTCGGCAACTGGTCGGGACGATACTCATACGTCGTCGTCCGGCTGCTGTCGGTCACCAGGTCGCGGTAGAACTCCTGCGACAGCTCGGTGAAGTTGTCGTAGGCGGTGTTGTACTCGAAGTAGTATTTCGTCGCAGTCAGCGGATTGCCCGCAAGGTCGAACTTCAGCACCGAGTCGACAACATCGTTCAACCGCTGCGGGCCATCCATCGCACCCGCCGTCGAGGTGGTGATCGTCTGGGTATTCGCACCGTAATACTTCAACACGTACCGCGCGGTCGGCTCGTTGACCGCCTTGAGGCGATAGTTCTTCAGCGCAACGTTCACGTTCCCGCTGACCGGCGTGTACGGAAAGCCCATGTTCTGATAGGTCCGCGTCACCGGCTCGTACTCGAAGCTCGTCACACGGTTCTCCGGGTCGATGATCTTCGTCACATACCCCACGAACGACTTGTACAACGCCGCGTTGGTCTCGGCGTAGGTCGCCAGTCCCAGCGACAGCCCGGTGATCCCGCCGTTGTTGGCGAACGGCATCATCTCGGTGCTGGTCGCGTTGCCGCTGCGGGCGATCACATCGAACACCACCTTGGTGGTGCGTCCCATCCCCTCGATGATCATCGAGTTGTAGCCGAACGAGAGCTGATGGCCGGGGAACGAGGTGATCAGCGCGCGTCCGCGCGTGGTATCCTCGCGCGACTCGAACATCGGGTTGCCGAAGATCGGGTAGTGCCGCGCACGCGTGAACGAGGTGATCACTCCGGCGCTGCCCCGGATCTCCTCCAGATAGAAGATCGACGGGCTGCCCCAGTAGCCGCCGCCCCGCTCGACCAGATCGCGATAGGCCGGCATGCCGTACGGCGCGCGCCACTCGCGGAAGACATACTCCAGCCCATCGCCGGGGTAGTAATGCAGTTTGCGTGGCAGCAGAGGGTACTCCTGCCCCGGCATCAGATCGATACACCAGACCGAGTCCTGCGCATCGACGATCACCCGCTGGTGGGTGATGTGGTTGACCGTGTCGCGGCCCCCCTTCGGGATCGTGTCGCAGTAGCGCAGCGCGGAGCGCAGCGCCGGCGTCCAGTAGGTCGAGTCGAGCTCGACATAGCCAAAGCCACGCTGGTTCGCCTCGTTGGCGAAGTAGTATCCCGTGTAGAGTTCCGGGCGCCTGTCGGGGGTGGTGGATGTCGGCGGCTGGATGTTGATCAGGTGCATAAGGCTGCCGTCGGCGCGCAGCAGGTTGATCTCGTCAACGTAGCTGACCCCGCCGTTGAGACCTGCGCCGACCGCGCCGAAGTCGTACATCGTGTTGCAGGCATCGTAGCCGTCGATCGTCCAGATCAGGTCGGCGTCGTTGAAGGAGGTGACCGACCCGCTGTGCACGCGCGAATGGGGATCGGCATGGAAGTGCGAGGCCGTAGCGATGGCATTGATGGCAAAGCCGTTGACCCCGAGAATCCATGCCGGGCGGTTCTGGTGGAACTTCTCCCAGCCGGTATAGAGCCCGCCCGCTTTCGGCCCACTGCTCCCCGGATGGTTGGCCTGTTGGTATCTGGTGAATGCGGTGAACCCCACCGAGCCGCAGTAGTTCAGCGTCACATCCATCATATGCCCTCCCTCCATATGCGAGGAGATTGGATACGAATAGCTGACGTTGCCGTTGGAGTTGGAGACGACGAGCTTGCCATCGACGGAAATGGCCTTGCCCTGCTCGAAGCCACGCTCGTCGTAGAGGTCGGAGGCTTTCTTCAGGTCGAACACTGTCTGCGAATACTGCGCGTGCGCGCCATGCGCCGCCAAAAGGCCGATCGTAAACGCAACGATCGCCCCAAGAATTCTATGAATGTTGGTCATGATGTTGGCAGTGAGAACTTATCGGGTGATCAATATTGGATACAGAGCGAAGACGCGGTTGCCGTCGTGGACGCGGACCAAGTAATAGCCGGTGAGCATCGCGTGCAGGTCGAGCATGCCGAAGAGGGTTCCGGACATGGAGACGCTGACGGTCTGGCTGAGGTAGACCAGGCCATTGACGCCGACGATCTCGACGTAGTACTCGCCGGGCGGCAGGGAGTCGACCTCGACCTGCGCCTCATACCCGGCCGGGTTCGGATAGATCCGAATACGTACGGGTGGCCCCTGCGTGGTGTCGCCGGGATCATCCTGCCGTGTGGTATCGCCCGAGGGGATTTCAAATGCGACGGGCGTCAGCAGATAGCTTGTCACACCGGACAGATCGCGCAGGGCGGGCTCGACAAGCTCGGAGCCGACGCGCAGCTCCATCGCAAAGAATGGCGCGATCTGGAAGGCGTCGATCGCCGCGAGATCAAGCTCAGACAACGTATCAAGCCCCTGCTGCCCGAACACAAGCAGCGGACGGATCGTATCACGTTGCCCCGTGGAGTCGTTGACCGAGCCCCAGAGGTAAATAACAATATCATCGAGGGAATCGGGGTTCATCCGCTGAAAGCCGACCGAGATGCCGAGGGTGCGCCACTCGGGATAGTGGATCACCGTTTCTGCAACGCGGCGCTCGAGCGGCATCGCCATGCCGCATGCCGAATCACCAGCCGAGCGGCCCCAATGTATATGGGTGGGCCGGTAGTGAAACGAAGCATCGGCAAGACCATAGACCGTATCCTGTACGCAATCGAAGTTGAGGTGGCCGGTATAAAGGATTGCGGGGCGTTGTGTGGCACCCTGCGCCGATGCGGCGGTATAGAGCGCAATAAACAAAAACATACAGTTCACGACGCCATATAGCGCGCGCGGGTGCCCGAGAGGTGTTGGCATCAGAACCACTCCGGAGAACAAGGATGAAGAAATAGTAGATGGCCGCCTCAAGCGGCTCTGCGATTGCGGTTGTTCAGGGTGATCATATCGAACGAGAGCACAAAGATAACCTGCCTGGATATGGTAGGAAGTGCATTTTTTTGCCCCCTGTCCCTGCTCCTGCCATCAGAATAACGGGAGCAATATACCTGCATGCACATCGAGAATACATGGACCAAAAGGATACGTTTGAGGGGGCGATAGCCCTTATCACGACGATATGGGAACAACATGGTGGTTATATGCGCATCCAGCCCAGCCACCGGGATTGGAATAGATGGCGGCCATCGAACTCCGGTTCAAGTACGAGGTGAGAAGGAAGCGCTTCGGCGATCGGGTATGATACGATAGAGCGTTTCATCTCATCGATCGTGGAGGTGTCCCGGCCCCAGCGATTTCTACTATTCCATTGGTTATTAGCTGTGGAGTTCAGCGGCTCCACATCACTATCAGCCAATCATCTGGATTCGCCTGCCCCGATTGATAATCCTCATTCAGCGGCGAGCGCGGGAATATGTATCGGCCGACACTCCGCCGCCAAAACATCCCCCGCCACTACAGGGAATCTGGTGCTCGAGAAGAACATGCGCGATGGCATCATTGCATCCTCTGTAGTCATCTTCATGGGCGCTATATAGATCGATGAGCAGCGGATGTTCTATGATCTCTCCACAAGGACCAAGCTTCACGTCCAGCATCTCGATAAGCTCATCATTGGCAAGGCCCTCCAGGCGCGTTCGTATATCCGCCAGAAGATCGGGGGTATAGTGAGGTCGCACCGCTGCAAGCGCCGCATCGCGATAGAATGTGAAGCTCCTGTCAGGTGATGCCAGCGCTATCTCGATCGCATTCGATACATCAACAACGGGAATATCATATTCAGCACGAATGGCAGACCGAAGAGCATTCGACGCGATCGCGACCTGTTGCGCACTTCCGGAACGGCCATCCACGACCGTGATCAGTACATAGGCAGGACTGGTCGAGAGATTTCTTATGGCGCAGACGAACAGCTCGTAGGCTCGGCTCGCGGTCGATTCCTGGCTTTGAGCGGAAGCGCATCCAACGGCAGATCCAAGCACTGTGACGGAAGCGATCAGGCTCCAGACACATCGCACCTGCCATCCTGTATATACATTCCGTCTGAGACCTCCGCCCTCCTGGCTCTCTGGCTGACAGCGGAACGAAGAACGTTCTGTTGGAACATTATTCATACTCTTATCCTCCCCCTTGACATTATCGATGAATAGCCATCGCCTATATCGTCACCGCTAGGAAGGCTCGACTACAGGGAATATCGGTGGAAACGAATATTGCAGATCAATTGCGTACAACCAGGGACGCATGCGGTTACCAGGACACCCATCCTTCCTCATAGTCGAACCGTCCCTTTTCGAATCCCAGCTCCAGGAAATCGCGGACCGCGGCATAGTCACTCGTTGGAGGGATATCTACGGCAAACAGCGAAGGTATATGGCTAAGCTCGGATCGGCAGCCCAGCGCTCGGAATTCATCTCTCGTTTTTTCGGTATCTCCTTCAAACATAATGATCCGTACCGTGCCATGTCCGGATCGTTTGAGGACCCACTTATATTCCAGCAGGCCGTCAACGGGAACGGCATAGACAATGTCGCCAAAGGCAACTCCACGGGCAAAGAAAGGGATATTCTCGAGCCTGAATCCGTCGCCTTCGCTTTGTGCCCATAAGGTTTCGGCGCCGACAGGGGGATAGCCATCGTCGTCTATTTCCAGGCAAAAGGAAATTCTTACGAATGTCTCGTCATTTATCGAATACTGATTCACTGTTGTCGCCTGTATAGTATGCGGATAGTCTACGTTTTTTCATTATGCTCGACCGGCCTGCGTGCGATTCCACATGATAGCATGATAGTATAAATGAACAAGCCCCGCACGGCGATGTACGGGGCTTGTGTCATCAAGAGCTCAATTAATATGAGTTTTTTCTTCTCAATTGATAATCGTACATCATCCAAGGCCCTGTGTGATCATCCCCCCCTCGGTGGCGGTCACCTTCGGACGCGGTGCATCGCTCAGCCCGAAGCGGGTTCTCCAGTAATCGTTCAGGAAGATGTTGCTTGGATCCTTATCGGCACGGATCGCCAGGAACCGATCCCACTGCGCGTACTGTTCCCTGAAGAATGCCACCCATCCTTCCGGATCGCCCTGCGGAATCACCGGCTGGAACTTGCCCCAGTGGAGACGGAATGGAATCCCGTTGGAGCGGAGCAGGTTCCAGAGCGCTGGATAGAATACCTCCGCCGGATTCCCCGCATTGTTGGCGAACCAGTAGGGATCGATCCGGAAGACGCCATCCTTCCAGATGTCGTTGCCATCACTGTAGGAAGGGCTCATCAGGATGCCGGTGGCCTCGGCGCCATACAGTTCCCAGCCATAGGTTCCGGTCCTGACCAGCGCCTCGTCCCTGCTCTCCGGCGAGGTGAAGTAATTGTTCAGAATATTCATCACCTCGGTCGTACGGGAGATCGGGAGCCAGATCTCGGTGAACTCCGTCGGCACCAGCGTATCGTCGGCACCGTTGTCCATCGGCAGCCCGCTCCAGCTATAATCCTGGAAATGCTGTGGCTGCCCGGTCTCCGGCGCCTTCTTGGTAGAGTCGAGCGGGACGAAGATTCCGATCACCTCGGGGAAGAAGTAGGGAAGCATCTTCTTGATGCTTCCGGCGAGCGGGGTCAGGAAGTCGATCATGGCATCGACGCCATACTTGAGCCCCGTGCTGATCGCGTCCGCCACAATCTTTGCCAGAGGTCCCAGCTCCTTGCTGAGCATAAAGTCGAGAGCGGCCTGAAGCTGGTCGAACGTTGGAACCAGCTTCGCCTTGGCCGCCTGAAGATCGTCGAGATTGCCGATGATGGTGAGGAAGATGGAAATCGCCACCTCCGCCGCCTCCGGATGATCGGTGAACTCCTCATATGGCTTCGGCACGAATCCGGGCTCCGGGGCTATCCGGTTGCACTGCCAGATCACCACGCGCTCACCGCCACGCTGCGGCCACCACACCAGCCGTGTGTACTCGGTCTGTTTCAGCCACTGCTCCAGGCTCGGGCGCTCCGGGCTGCCGTTGCCGAACAGATCGACCGCCGCCATATCGTACGTGGTGATCGCCTCCTGTCCCACGATGTTGAAGGTAGGGACGCACTGGAACGTGATCGTCGAGATCGCCCCGAGCAGCCCCATCGAAAGCACCGCCGCGTTGAACAGTTCCGGATCGGCATCATCGCGACTGACGGTGTAGGGATTTCCCTGGCCGTCGATCAGGCGCACCGCATAGATCGCCCTGTTGATCGAATAGGTGAGCGAGCCCCCCGAGGAGCCGGTGGAGATAAATCCGCTGGCGGTCTGGTGGGTGATGCCTCCCAGATCCGGCAGTGTCCAGCCCTGATTTTTCCAGAGCTGGTACAGAAGGCTGTTGTCGAGCGTCGAGGTATGGGTGGGGTCCCCCGGATTATAGCCGAGGTTGATTCCGGCATCCACCTCCACCAGCATTCGTTCTGCATCGACGACCTTGTAGCTGCGGTACTGGTCCAGCATAACGTTGATGTTCAATCCCGGCGGCGGTGTCTGCCGGCTCACCACATTTTCGCTGTCGGTGATGGTGTCGGTATAGATTGCGGCCGCCACCGAGTGGGCCGAGCCTCTGATACGGAACTCCAGTCCGCTGGACCGGGCCTGCTTGATGAGAAAGATGAGATCTTCTTCGCACTGCGGATGATAAAATCCGTCCGGTCCGATCATTGGGATCGCATTCGACATTGTTGTACCTGTGGTTGTGTGTGGAGATGTCGGCCTGTCGATTATCGCATCGGGGAGGACCATGCTGGTGCGATGCCGAAACGCCGGGTCTAAGGATTGCTGAATCGATCATGTTCGCCTCCCGGTGTGCGGGGGCCATTATGATACACGAAGATAGGAAGGAACTGCTTACAGTGAAAAAGAAAACAAGGAAATAACCGGTGATGCTTAAGGATTTTCAACGGAATGAGTACTCGATCGCTTTCACTGGGTTCGCGTGAAGCTGAGCTGCATAATAACGGATAGAGCGGACGGTGCTTTATAAGAGCAACACCCACGGGCAGGACCTTCACAGGCATCTACGCTGTCATGGCACCAGGCGGGAAGCAACCTTCCCCATGAATGCGAGATTACCAGTCGGGTCGTTAATGCCGGATCCTGTATTGGGTTTATATCTCTGCGTGAAAATATATGCATCGGCGCATCCGGTTTCACCGGCCTCGATCAGAACCGCATCCGACTTTTCTCCCCGGATCGTGACATATCCATCGTGAGCTATTCCATAAACAGCGATGTCACTTCGATTGTGCAGAACATATTCCCTTGCTTTATTCAGCCCATCCTCAAGGAATTCCGCGCTGAATCGGATCAATTTCCGTCCCCGGCCATCATCAACTATCGCGAACGGAGTAAACGACTCCCCCAGACCCAGAGCGTTCATACTTTTCATTCCATGATCCGCCATAACGAACACGAGGTCGAGCAGCCCCTCCGAAGCATCCATCTCTATCTGTTCCGGCATTTTGTGCTCCTATGGTTCGATTTCCATTCTTCCCGTGCCCGGTTCAGGCTGTTCGTGTTAGCACCCCCCTCATCATCAGGACAATCCGACTGAATGGGATCATCCTCCCATCCACAAATATCACAAATTTCGTATACGCCATATTCTGTGAGCGTAGCCGCTCCACAGCATGGACAGCATAGCAATTGTTGATCTGGCAGCTTCACCTATACTCCATGCCTCCATGGTTGCTCCATCGGATCGGCAGCAACACTCGCCATTTCTGCTAGATAGAATTTGTTTGGAACCATAAATCTTCTACCGAGAAGGGAGAACAATTCGTCTGGATATCCAGACGCCGACGCACTTCTTCATTGTGAACCTCAAGGTTCTTCTCCAGAAGATCCCGTACATCAACGATGACAGGGGTATCATTGTCAAGAAGATATTTCACCTCACCGGCAACTATCGCAAGCAGAAACGCCAGAGGATACTTCCTTCATATATACCCGACCACGTTTCCATCACGCCGCAGAACGGCCCACTCTTCTTCCCCTTCCCAGAAAGACACATCGAAACTCGATCTTGTAAGAAAGCTCAGGAGAGCGAAGAAACCATCAACCGGCCACAATGTATCCTTCCGCATAGCCATTGCAACTTCAGCAGTTATATCCTTCATACTTCCGCCTCGCTTTCATTTGCCAGATCCCGACGCCCCATATACCGTCAGCATTATACTCTCTCGCCATTACTATTACGGACATCCGGATAGAATCCTCATGCAGATACAATCCTCATGCATTCATCAGTCAAGTTCCACGCGCCACAGCAACTTACCCTGTTCCATCATTTTCACCAGTGACGAGCGCTGTGCCCGATTGATTCTCTGATGGAGCCATATGCTCCCGGACATGCCGGTCGGCGGGTCTTCCGGCTCTATGGCCCGGCTACGCACACCAGTATGCTGCGACTGTATCCCGATACGTATCTCATGCTCTCGGACGGTATGATACGTAGGCCATATGTAGGGGGCCCGGCGGCTCGCCCCGCCATATTGCCATCACATCCGGGGCGTGATGGCATCGCTCGCCAGAACACAGACAGCATACGCGCACGAGACCATCACGCGCCGGTTCCCATCAACTCCATTTCATAACACGATGATGGCACAGCTTACCACGCCAACGACCCCGAACACAGGGAAATTTCAATTCCGGTCATGGCTCCGGATGATTCGACCAACCGCGCCGGCCACCTTTATCCACAGCGCACTGATCCTGGCGGTGATGATGCTTATCGGCTGCGGAAGTAAACGAGATCCGACAATGCATCAGCAGCATATGCCCGCCGCCGCACAACAGCAGCAGGCTGGAGGCAACGCCGCGGAATCGACCGATCGGTCTCCGGCAGCGAATGATACGACATCCGACCACAGAGAGGACCCCGTGATAGGAATGTATAAAGGCCACAAACTTTACCTGGGACCAAAGGGTGGCAGATACTATATCAGTCCGAAGGGCAGTAAGGTATACATCTCCTCTAACAAGCGACAATAGAAAATATTGATATACGCAGCCAGCGGCACGCCGCCCGTGCTCCATACCAGGCACGGGCGGCTTCGTTTTTCACGCGGACACATGGCACAGCTCGCGATGCTGACCGGGCCGCGCATCGGAGACGATACCCCGCCGCCGGCTACTCTTCCATGCGAAGATCCTCCGCCCGCAGAAGATTGGCCCCCTCGACCACCAGATTGCTGGCGTCGATGTAGAGTCCCCGGATCGTCAGCAGCGGCAGCTGCTGCCCGGACTGGTCGCCGAGCCCCGCGAACACGACAAGCTCGGTCACCAGCTTCGACGTGGCGTTGAGTATAGGCGCGTTGGCCTTCAGCCACATATTGACCCCCTCCGAGAACGGCGCCACGAACGACGGCGGAGTCCCCGGCGTCACCACGGTCGATGTGGGTGGAAGCAGTATCACCGGCAGCGTGGTATACGGGAAGTCGGTCATCGACGGGAGGAGGCGATAGGAGAACGATGTCGCCATCGAAACCTCCACCTCCTGGCCGGCCGCCGCTCCGAGGAGCGACTCGAAGAACGCGTCGAGATAGGCGGACAGAGGAGCGGGGCCGCTCATCACCGAGCCGAGATCGAACTCGCTGTACTGCAGCAGCGGCACGATCGGACCGGCGAACTTGATCTGCGGCGTGCTGAAGCGGAACCAGTCGGTGGTGGCGACACCGGGAACAAGGAACTTGTTGCGCACCACCTGAATCGCGCCCCACGCATTCTGCAGGCCGAACAGATCGAGCGCGCCGATCGTCACATCGCGGTCGGGCACCGCCAGCGCGTCGATGTAAGAGAGATAGCTGTCGTCGTCACCGGATCCCTCCGGCGGCGCTATGAGCTTGTAGCGATAGGAGGCGAGCACCCCCTCCGGCGGCGCTATGAGCTTGTAGCGATAGGAGGCGAGCACCCCCTCCGGCGGCGTCACCGGCTCCACCTCGTACAGCGCCGGATCGATCGCCACGACCGGCACCGGAAGCTCCACATCCGGCGGCTCGATCGAGCCGAGCCTGATATCCACCACGGCCTCGCCGTCGTTGTCGCGCAGATCGATATCGAACACGTAGATCACCTGCGACGGCATCATCCGCGCGGCGAGCGTGAGCTGCGCATCGGCCCACGCACGGTATGCCGTGGCGACCCCCTCGGTTATCTGCTCGAACGCCGACAGAGCATACTCGGCGTTGGTCACATCCTCCGGCTTGCTGGCGCCGGTGATCGGGCGGAGATAGGCGTCCAGATCGGTGGCGATCGCCGGATAGACTGTCACGAACTGCGCCAGCGCCTGGAAGAGCTGGTACGTGGGATCGGCCCCGAGCATCTTCGCGCTGTCGGTCAGGTTGAACTGCACCGTCGAGGTCACCGTATCCTGCGCGCTCCCCGGATAGAAGTAGCTGTAGCCGTAGTTCCATGTGGCGAGCTCTCCCGGCGATCCTCCCATCACCTCCAGCAGGCGGGCCCCCTCCACGCTCTGCGGAATCGCGGAGGCCGCGGTCTGCGCCGTCACCGACGGAGGCGTCGGAAGCTCGCGCAGCAGCACGGGGAATTCGATCGGCTCGTTGCCGATGTCGGTCACCAGCGTCTGGTTGACGAACGTGATCCACGAGCTCTGCTCGTAGTTCTCGATCCCCGGAACGTTTTTGATATCGTGCTCCAGATGGGTCATCGCGTAGGAGAGATCGAGCGAGACGTAGCGCTGCGCCTTCACATTCTTCGACGAGAAGAGGAACGCCAGACGCGTATCGCCATCCCCCCCCGCCGCCGTCAGAGGAACCTTTCCGGTGGAGAGCGAGTAATTCTGCTCGCCGGTCGTTCCCCCGTCCAGCTCCACCATGACCGGCGTCGAGCCGAGCGGCTGCCCGAGGAATCGGGGCTGCGCGACCGTCCCCGACTCGGCCGGCTCGTTGGTGCTGGCATCGGTTACCGGGATCACGCCGACCGCCGTGACGATATAGGCATTGCTCAGCCGGTTCAGCAGCGACTGCAGCATCTTCTCCCGGGCGGCATCGATCGATTTCGTGTCCTGCGCGCTGGTCTCGAGGATCGGGCGCATGGTGCTCGACACGGCGCCGGCGAGCACCTCCTTGTGCCGGAGGATCTTCGCCAGATAGCCATCCTTCTGCGGATCGCTGACGGTGAGGTTGTCGACGATGAACGCCGGGGATGTGAAGCTCGGCGTCAGGAACGTATCGATCGCCGTGAACGCGGTGTTGGCCCAGGTGTTGGTGTCGACGCCGGTGAACATCACATCCACCGGATCGCCCGATGGATATGGCTCCCCGCTCTTGTACTGGTTCAACTGTGCCGACGCGGCCGTCAGCTCCTTGGCGATCGCCTGCGGCGCGTAGAAGCTCACATCGGAGCCGATCTGATAGTAGAGTCCCGTCCCCTTCTTCTTCCCCATCCTGACGGCCCAGACGGTGAAGGCCCCCTGGCTGCGCGGCGCGCTCGGATCGGACGATCCGGTGCCGACGCGGAATCCCCAGTCGTCGGTCGTGAAGACCTTTTCGACCGCGGCGGCGAAGACCGCCAGATCCTGCTGCGGCGGCTTCTGCTCGCCGACATCCCCCGCATCGCCGGCCTCGTCGACCGCCACTGGCAGATCGGTCAGCGGCTGGATGGCCGTGGTCACGCTGAGACCATCGGTGAGCGAGCGGAGCGCGGGATCGGTCAGAAGCGCCTGGCGCTTCATGGTGAAGGCCATCGTCATCGGAAGGATGTTCCCGGTCGCCACCGATGCGATCGGCACCTGGAATGTAAGGGTGAGCGACGGAGCCGTCCCGCCGTCGGCGCAGTGCGCGCGGTTGTTGATGTAGACCACGCAGTCCTCCACGAAGCCACGCAGACGGTCGGCGTCGCTGTTCGACAGAGCCTGCTCCGGCGAGGCGAGGATGGAGTTGGTCATCGACATCGAGACGGCGCGCCCGGCGAGGCCGGGGATTCCGAGCCCGTCGTAGTTCTGGCTCAGCTGGAAGTAGAGCTGTGTGAAGACGCTCAGATCGTTCAGCGCGCTCTGCTGCCAGACCGGCAGATCATCCCACGGATACGACTCCGGCGGATTCTTGCACGACTTCGTCTCGCCGCTCGGCGCGTCGTAGGCCGCCACATTCAGGGTGAAGGTGACCTCGGCCTGCGGAGCCCCCGCCGTCCCTCCGTAGGTATAGTACGATCGGACGTTCGGCCACTGGTCGAGCGCGACGAGGCGATCGACATACGCTATCGGCGACGGCGGGTTGTTGAGCGGGCCGGCATAGCTGCTCGACGGCGCCGAGAATGGCGTGACCATCCGGTTGCCGAAGATATCCGCCCACGCCAGGTTCATCTGCGCGGCCGTGCCGACGCCGACGTACGGGTTGAGCGACTTGGGAGGCAGCCCCGCCTTCGCCGGATCGGGGGCGGGATTGACCGTGGAGAACGCCCCGAACCCGAGCGCCTGGCGGTAATGGAACGGATCGGACTCCGCCGCCGACAGCAGCATGCGCCGCGTCTCGGGATGACGAAGCATCTCCGCCTGCTCGTCGTTGAGATCCTGCTGCGGACCGAACGCAATGCCGGGGCGGCTCTCGTTGAAGAACGGATTCCTGGCGATCCCCGCCGTCAGAAGCGTGTAGAGGGAGAAGAGATATGCCCGCGCGAACGCGGCCTTCTCCTCCGGCGTCGGGTTGGCCGGCAGATCCGGCGGCGTCCCGAGATCGGCCCGCTCGAGCTTCACGCCGACGTTGCCGACGCCGAGCGCGGGCTGCACATCGAACGCGATCGTATCGGTGTTCAGCGTCGCGCTTGTGGCGAACAGCCCGGGGACATCCGCCACAAGCCAGCCGAGCGCGTAGCTGGAGAGTCCGTAGTAATCGGCGATCGAAGGGAGCGTGGCGCCCGGGCCGTCACCGGCGGTGCTCACCACATACACCAGTGACGGAATGCGGAAGACCGAGGTGAGGGTCGATGGCACGCCGGGGTTGTAGGCGGTGATCGCGGCCGCGGTCAGCGGCTGCTTGGCCCCCTTCGAGTAGATCGATGCCAGACGCGCCGGCACGTCGCCGCTCGCCACGTCGGCCTGTGTCACCTGATGCAGCACGCCGGAGATCGGTATCTCGGCGCCGGCGCGGAGCGTCGCCGATCCATTGAGCGCAACCAGCTCGCCGAGCGCGACGCCGTAGAAATCCGAGATCCAGCGCGGCGTATCGGTCGCCGAGACCGGCAGCGTGGTGGCCGGCTCGCTCTCCGACTCGAGCGTCATCGACGAGCGGCCCATATCGAAGGGCTCCACCGTGACGAATGAGTTGGTATAGTTCGTCAGACGTCCGCCGTTTGCAGGCTCGCTGTCGCGGTTATAGAGGATCGACAGCGAGAGCGTGGCGACACCGCTGTCGTCGAATATCCCTTCGGGGAGCCCGGTCCCCTCGTTCACCAGCTCGTAGTAGAGGTAGTAGCCGCCGGAGCGGACGGTGCTCAGCTCCCAGAGAAGCTTGATGAACTCGGCCGGCGTGTTGGCGATACCGCGCGGCTGCTCCTCCGACACCATTGCCCCCCGCAGCATCGCCGGAGGGTTGGTCTCGGTGGAGAGATTGGTCTGCGTGATGAAGCTCAGGAACTCCGAGTCGCCACGGCTCACCAGCCCTGTCGGGGCCGAGCCGTTGTCGGGATAGAGGATGAACAGACCGGAGACCATCTCCTCGCCGAGCGAGTCCATCGCCGTGAGGATGCGCTGCAGAAGGACCGCGTCGGCCGGGCCGGGGCCTATCAGCTCGTAGGAGAACGGCGCCAGCGGCACGGCGGGGGAGCCATCGTTGGACGGGCTTGGCGGGACGACGTCGTTGCCGAACGGATTCTGCGGAGCGGGATCATCGGCCTGCGCCAGGCGCTTCACCTGGAACTCGATGCTCGTGGCGAAGGCGTAGTGCTCGGCCGGCGTATAGGTCGTCATCCGCGTTGCGGGATCGATCGAGCCGATCTTCGGCCCGTATACCGACAGATACCGCAGCGATTGCGCCAGAGGGAGCCGCTCCGAAAGGATCGCCTGACGCTCCTCGGCCTGCCGCAGCATCGTCTCGGGCAGAGCCCAGAGGATGGGCTGGGTCTGCGGAGCGTCGCTGGCCGCCTGCATCGCCGCCCCGAGCATCGCCGCCGGAGCGGTCAGCGATGTCAGTCGCGCCTGATCGGATGTGGACCAGAGGGTGGCCGAACGGATGGCGAAGCGCTTCGGCTGCACGTCGGTCGCTGCCTGCACTTCGAGCGTCGGGGCGGGATCGTATCCCTGGGCGATCGCGTATTCGAGCACCACGGAGAGCTGGCGGGCCTGCTCGGTCAGACCGATATCCATCGACCCGGTCGTGACGGCGCCGTTGAACTTCACCCAGTCCAGGCTCGCCCCCTTGGCAAGCGTGATCCCGTAGCTCGCGCCGGCCGCCAGCGGAGGCGTCGGGAACTCCTGGCCGGTGAGCTGGTAGAGTCCGTAATCGGACTGGCCGGACGGATAGAGGAAGCCGGTCGTGGGAAGCTCGAGCCCCGTCACGTTCGGCAGACGCATGCCGTACAGCGGATAGCGCGCCGCCATTCCGGCGGTCTGCGCGATGCCGTCGGTCAGCTTGATCGTGCTCCACAGATCGCTCACCAGCAGCGAGTCGAGGTGCGCCAGCGCGATCGTCTTCTGCGAAGATGCGTCGAACAGATTCTCGACGGCCAGGTTGGCCGGGGTCGCCAGGAACCTCTCCAGCGGGAGCGTGAACAGCGCGAGCACGCGGTTCAGCGTATCGCCGGCGACGGTCTTGAAGGTGATCGGCGGGATCGTCATCGGGATCGATGGCGCCAGCAGCGTCGTCATCCCCTGCACCCCCGTGTCGTTTGCCAGCACGTCGAGCGAGACCCCCAGCCCCGCCGCGATGCTGTTGAACGAATCCCCCGGCACGGTGGTGTATGGATCATGCCCGACAATAGTGACCACGACGTTCGGCTGGATCAGGTTGCTGATCGCCGCGTTGGCGATGATCAGCGACGATGGCGTCGTGGTATACTGCGAGCCGGCCGTATCGCTGTAGCGATTCGCCACGGCGACGGTGCTCTCGTCGCGCTGCACGGTATAGCGGAGCCCGTCGATCGTCAGCGGCCTGTCGGCCGTCAGCGGATGGTCCAGGTTCGGCTCGGCCACATCCTGCGGCAGTATATGGTCGTTGCCGCGCCCCTGCGCCCAGCTCAGGATCGTCACGATGGAGTCGTTGGCGCGCAGCTCGAACGCGTAATCATCCATCGCATCGGACGACATCCCCACGAGCTGCCGGGCGATCAGCAGGAAGTAATCCTCGAACACATAGCGCATCAGCGCGATCGTTGGATCATCGCCGGCGCGCAGCACCTGCTGCTTCGACTTGCCGCTCTCATCCTCGACCCGCGCGGCGATCTCGCGGAACATCGCCGCGATCGTGTCCTGATAGGACTTGGTGATATCCACGTAGTCGTCGAGATCGATCGTGACCGTGGCGCCGTCGGCGCCGCTCGGATCGGGGATCGTCAGCGAGAAGCCCGGGAACGGCGGGAAGATGGTGGCGCCGTCGCGGACCTTCGCCGAGGCCGCCCCCGCGTCCGCCGGCACCACATCCACATCGAACGACGACGAGAGGAACGTGATGATCTCATCGAAGCTGATCGGAGGGTTGGCGTTGTCGGCGAGCGCCTGGGTGATGGCGTCGAGCTCCTCCTTGGTGACGGTCGTGTCGAGCGCCGTGCCGAGCAGCATCATATCGCTGACCTGATCCTTCAGCGCGTCGATCACCCATGGCAGCAGCAGCTCGCAGAGCGACTCGAACGACGAGCCATCCTGATTGCCGGTTCCGCCGGCGGTCGGCGCATCCATCGCCAGCAGGAAGACGAACGCCCCCTGCTGGGTCGCCGGATCGATGCTCGTCACATCAGGGAGCATCACCGTGAACTGCGGCGCGGGGACGAGCGTGAGCTTGGGCTTGGCGTCGCCGTCGAGGCGCGCGAGCGACTTGAAGCGGAGCCTCGGCCGGGCGCGCAGCATTCCCGCCGGGGATGGCACCGGTGCCATCCGCTGCAGACGCCGCATCTGCGCCGGCAGCGCGGCAGCCTCGTCCCATGGGGCGCGGCTGTTGCTGCCGATGGTCAGATCGGCCGAGATGGTGGCCGCGAACGAGAAGCTGATCGTGATCGAGAAGAGACCGAGGTTGATCTTCAGCGACACCTTGATCGAGACGTGGGCCGAGATCGAGAGCGGGATGGCACGGAACGATTCGTAGGTGATCTTCGCCACCAGCTGCACCAGCACCTGAACGTCCGCCTTGATCACCGCGAAATCGACGGTGCCATAGAGCTTCCCGATGATGCCGAACTGTCCCTGCAGCCAGAAGTAGTAGCTCCCCTGTACGCTCCCGGCGTCGAGCGCCGCGCCGGAGGCATCGTACGGATGCCAGGGCGCGATCACCCCCTCGATGATGCCGAACACGGTGATGCTGAATCCCGCCTTCAGGGGACCCTTCTCGAAGTAGCGTCCCACGCCGATCTGCGCGCCGAAGCCGAAGACGATCACCGGATCGAACGTCCCCTTGGTGGTCTTCGGAATCCGTGGCGCCGTGGCGTTGCTGAGCTTCCCGAAGTAGAAGCCCGCCGAGCCGAGCACCGGGACGCCGTAGACGATCGCCTGCACCGTGAAGGAGCGGTCGAAGTTGAGGTTGTAGGGGAAGCCGAAGTCGAACAGGAAGTCGCCGTTGGTATAGATCTGAATGCCGATGTTCGGCAGCACGATCGAGAAGGCGCCGAAGTCGAGGTTCCGCAGAATGCTCGGGAAGCTGAACTCGATCTGATAGAGTCCGATATCGTCGGTTATCTTTTTGTAGAGGATGTCGATCACCAGCCCGGCCAGCACTTTCGCCTTCTCGCCGTTGAACTGCAGGCGGAGGCCATACAGGTTCGGATCGTTGAAGAGGATCATGCAGTCGAACGTATACACATTCGGCAGCACCCGGATCAGGCCGAAGTCCGCCGCCACCATCCAGTTGTTGGTCGGCTGATAATATGGCTGCCCCTTGGTGGTGGCCGTCGGATTGACCGGGTTGGATTTGCCGGTGGTTGGAGGAATTCCCTCCAACGCCTTGATCGCCTCCTGCGTGGTCTTGAAGCTCTGGTAGCCCTGGATGCCGATCCGCTGCCCCATCGCCAGCAGCCGCAGATCGAACAGCGCGTTGCCGCGCCCCGGCACCTGCGGCATGTTCTGCACATTCTGTCCGGGTCCGTTCGGGTTGAACAGCGGCGTGGTCGACATGCCCGGAATGGTCGTGGTGCCGTCGATGGCGATCGTCACCTGCCCGGCCACCTTCTGGAAGGTCAGCCCCCTGATCGTGACGAAGCCGAGATTGATCGGCCTCGGCAGAGAATATTTCGCCGAGACTCTGCTGGTGACGTTCGGCTTCAGATCGAAGACCAGCGCCAGGCCGTCGAGCGGAATCTGGTTCAGCAGATCCCACGGCGAGTCGAGCGTGAAGTAGGGATCCCCCACCATCCGCACCAGCGCCTCGAGCAGGCTCCCGACGGTCCAGCCGTTGAGCGTGAAGCTGATCGTCTGGTTGGTGAAGCTGTAGGTGGCGCGTATCCCCTCCCACTGCACCCAGAGTGTCGTGTTGGTTGCCGGAGGGGTCCCCGGCGGCTGCGGGGGCGCCCCCACCACCGTCGCCGGACCGAAGCTGTAGCCGATCATCACCTCGACGCCGATGGCATCGAGCAGCACCGTGCCGATCACCGATCCGCTGAACTGACGCCCGACGGGAAGATTCCCATCGAACTGCAGGCCGATGGTGGCTGTCGTGGCGATGGGGAAGTTCGGTATACCGTTGTAGTTCCAGAGGATCGAGCCGTCGACCTTGTAGGTCGACTTGGCCGGCGTATCGGCGGCGACCAGCGCCCCCGTCTTCTTCGGCTTGCTGGGAATCGTCGCGTCGATGCTGAAGGTCTCCACCACCAGATCGATCGGGAGGAAATCGGGGAGCGTGTAGCTGTTGAACAGCTCCCTGATCAGCGACCCGAGATCGAGCGGCTCGGCGAGCGATGTGCGGAGCGTCCAGACCGATGGGGTGGCTGTGCCGTCGTACTCGACGTAGGTGTTCACCGCGATCGGCCCGACGCTCACAAGCCCCTCGATCAGCCCGCGATAGGCGGTGGTCGGCGCCTTGGAGCCGCTCGACGTTGGGGTCTTCGCCGTCAGCGAGAAGGTGACCCCCTCGAACTTGATCAGCGGCTTGTTATCCCAGGTGATGAAGTCGACCTGCGCGTCGAGCACGAACGAGAAGGTATAGGTCTTGGCGGTCGGGCTGAGGTCGAGCGTCACATCGGAGAAGGAGATCGCCACGCCGTCGGGCATGCCGATCGCGCCGTCGGTGATCGCCAGCAGCAGATCGTCCATCGACACCGATCCGTTGAAGGCGGCGTTGACGTTGAAGTCCTGATCGATCGAGACCTTGAACAGTCCGCCGGGCTGGCCGTCGTCGGTCTTGAACACCTCGGGCCAGAGGGTGAAGGTCGTGGTGAACGTCAGCAGATTCCGCCGCAGCTTGGCGTCGAGCGGATTGGAGATCGTCCACTGCATATCGATCGATGTGATCGTGAAGACCTCGCCGTTGGTGGGGTCGCTGAACAGGACCAGTTCCTGTCCCGAGGCGCTTCCCAGCATGATCGCGGCCGACGAGAGCCCCGACTTCGGCTTGAGCGGCCCGGCCAGCGCCAGCCCCTTGAACCCGACGATCCCGAGCATCGACTGCAATGGCGGCGGGACATACTGGAAGTAGGTGTTCCCTCCCATGAGCGTCGCCGCGACGGTCGCCGGGGAGATGAGCGTCGTGCTGTCAGGGCGCGCCATCAGGGTGAAGGCGTAACGTTCGCCGCCGCTCATCAGCCCCGCGCAGAGATCGAGCGTCGCGACGCCGGTGCCGTTGAGATCCGGGACCTCCAGGGCGACGTCGAGCGAGAGGCCGAAGTAGTACTCGGGCGTCTGGAACTCCTGCGTGGTCTCCGATCCCTCCTCGATCGGCTCGGTGCGGGTGACGATCCTGAAGCCGATCAGCGGATCGTATGCGGTGAGGAAGAAGATGGTCACCGTGGCGGAGCTGATCACCGCCTTGAGATCCATGTCCGGATAGAGGATCTTCTCGTTGTCGGCCTTGTCGAGCGCGATCGGCCCGGCGATCACCAACGTCGGCGGCACGATGCCGAGCCCCTGCACCAGATCGAAGATCGGCTTGAACTCGGTGGGCACCGTCAGCACGGCGGCGAAGTTCTGGCCGGGAAGAAGCCCCACCGTCACATTGTTCCAGGAGTACGGTGTCTTGGTGGTGCTGAAGATGAAGTTGTTGGCGGTGAGCTTCAGCAGGGCGAACGGCCAGCCGGTCATCGACGTAAAGAAGGTGCTGAACTGCCAGTTGCTGAGCACTGCCTGGATCTGCAGCTCGAGAACCGCCTCGGGATCGGGGAGCGTGAAGGTGAGCCTGACGAGCGTATCCCCCTGGGCCGCGCCGAGGAAGCCGCCGGTGAGCTGCGCGTCGGTGATGACGAAACGGTTGTTGCTCACCGCCCCCACCTTTCCCGGATCGATCGTCAGCTCCAGTCCCTCCGACTCCGCGCTCAGACGGTAGGCGGCTTTCAGGGCCGCGTCGAAATCCTCCGGGGGAGTTATCCCCACCGACTCTATCAGCGCGGCGTTCAGGGTCACCGGCCCATCGGCGGCCTCCCGCTTGATGGTTTCGGCCAGCGTGCTCAGCGAATCAGTCGCCATGATTATTGCTCTCCTTGATGGTGATCACCGGTAGTGGTGATCGTACGTTCTTCGTATATGTCGTCGGGCCATCGGCGCGCGGGCCCGGAGCGGAGCGAATGAACCGCCACCGCGTCGTGAAGGCGGGCGCCGAGCACCGGCCAGACCGGTCGGATACCGGCCGGCACCGTCGGCACAGCGCCGGGGGAAGCGGCAGCTCTCAGATATCCATCACCAGCGCCAGATGATCGCTGGTGCTGCGGACACGGCCATAGTTGTCCCAGCCGGTAAACGAATTATACAATCCGATACTGAACGGTGGCGCCTGCGGCTGCGGAGCGAGCGCCCCTCCCGGGGCTCCGGCGGCCATCGCTATCGGCAGCGGCAGCGACCCCATCGGCCCCCCGCCATATGGCGGCAGCTGCACGCCGAACGGCGACCCGACCACGCCGTTGAGGATGGTCAGATTGCGCAGCCCCGGAACCGCGGCGTTGGGAGCGTAGCAGGTGAAGAAATTGTCGATCGCATAGAAGTTGGTCACCATCGAGCTGCCGATATATCCGTACCCCGGATAGTAGCTCGGGTTCCCCCCGGTGCTCCAGTATCTGGAATGCTCGGTCGGCTTGATATGCGTCGCGTAATATCCCTCGTAGCCCTGGGGAAGCCCCGGGGCCGGGACGACGGGATCGTAGCCGATGGTATAGTTGGGCCTGGGAGGGGCGGCCGACAGCGCGAGGAAATCGGTATAGGCCTGCGCGCGCGTCAGGTCATCCTCCATCAGATTCACGTTGAAGTCCCCGGCGATCACCCGGACCTCCCTGTCCCCCATCGGCTCCACCACCTGCTGGTTGGAGGCAAGCCCGCGCAGATAATGACGCGCGCTCCAGCTCCAGGCCGGCGAGTGGATGCCGAAGACGGTGATGTTCCGCGTGAAGTTCTTGGTGACCCCGTCGATCTCGGCGAAGGTCACCATATAGGGGGAGCGCTGGCGGACATAGGGGATGGGAGTGCCCGCGAGTATCCCCGCGTTCGGTGCATACGTAAAGCGCGTGCGTGCCGCGCACATATCCTCGTAGACCCCCGCGTTGAAGCGCGAGCCCTGCGGAACAAGACGGGCGCCGGCCGGGAACAGATTCCAGAGCCGCTGCGGATACGCCTGCGGGGCGGTGCCGGTCAGCCGATCCCCGGGCACTCGTCCGGCATCCCCCCCCGGCCATACGTATGGACCGGAGAAGACAAGCGTCTCGCTGTCGTAGTACACGGCGACCCCCTCGTTCGGCCCGGTCTGCAGCGGCGGCACAAGCGCCCATCGGTCGCCGAGGCGCCCGCGGATGGCGCCGAGCAGCTCGATCGCCCCCTGCATTCCGGCGCCGCGCACCAGCTGCCCGTTGCCGTCGAAGCCGGTCTCGACCTCCACCACCACGATGATGTTCGGGCTCCCCAGTCCCCCGGCGATGGCGATGTTGCTCAACAGGTAGTTGAGCCGCTGCTGCGAGGCGACGTTGCGCGTCAGAGTCGACCCCGGCTGGATTCCCACCGTGTCGGGGTTGTTGATCTTGTTGACGGCGAAGTCCTGGATGTTCCAGTACAGTATGCGTGATGGCATTAGAGCATCTCCTTCGAGCTATCGTTTACGGTTGACTCGAGCAGCATCGGCCGCGCGCCATCGTCGAGCGGCACCGCCATGCTGAGGTTATCCTCGATGTACGCGGCGTACCAGCCAAGGCTCCCGGTCCCCCCCGGATCGCCGAAGAGGAAGAAGTTGATGGTGGCGCTGGGAGGGAGCTTCACGATCCCGAGGAACTTCAGCCCCACGTTGCTCAGCCGCAGATTGAACGCCTTGGCCGTCGACCCGACGACTGTATCGTAGGTGAGCTGGATGCTTCCGACCGACACCTTGAGCACCCCCTGAAGGCTGAGGAGCTTCGCCCCCGGCGCAGCGCCGGGAAGCTGGAGCCCGGCGAACGCGGCGATCTGCCTGGCCGTCGATTTCGACTGCGGACTCCACGCCAGCAGCAGCCGCGACTCGAAGCCCGCCCCGGAGACGAGCGCCCCCGGCGTCCCCATCGTCACCTTGTAGACGACCCCGAACCACGGGCCGGCGATCGCCGCCAGCGACACCTTCGCCCCCACCGCGAGATATCCCATCTCCGATGGCCGCTTCTCCCCGTTCGAGGCGATGAAGCTGTCGAGCTGCAGAGCGAACGTCGGGAACAGGCTCCCGGCACGGACAGTGCTGACCGACGGGTTGAAGGCGAGACCGGTCGCGTTGAAGGCGAAGGCCGCGGCGTTCGGCGTATCGACCGGCGAGGTCATGGTGATCTGAAGGTTGCTGAAGACAAGCCCCCTGCGGCGATCGGTGACCGGCGTGCCGGAGGGAGTTCCGAACGAGAAGAGATCGAACGGATTGCCATCCGGATCGGTCATCTCCACGAAGTCGAACGTCCCCCAGATCAGGAACCGGCTCACCACGCTCGGGTCATCGCCGCCGGTGTCGGGGGTCAGCGTATTGAACTGCACCCGGTCGAGCGCCACCGCGTTGAAGACGTTGCTGTCGAGCAGGAAGACCGTGGTGGAGCTCTGCTCGAAGACATACGTGCTGGTTGTCCCCTGCGTCTGGTAGCTCCCCTTCAGCACCACGCCGTTCGAGACGCTCTCCCCGCCGGGGGCATAGGTGGCGGTCACCTTCGAGCCGAACAGATCGTTGATGGTCAGCTGCACACGGCTCCGGAAGTCGACCAGCGCGGTGTTCTTGAACAGCGCCTGAAGCTGCAGCACGGTGAACCCGTACGCGCCGTCGGCCGGGATCATCAGCGGCAGATCGGGGTTGGCCCCCGAGGCCGCGCTCTGCCGGTAGAGCGGGAGCTGATAGTCGATCAGGCCGAACATGCTGCTCGGCCCGTCGAGCGTGACGGTGCCGCCATCGACCGTCACGCGGCTGACCGTCACGCCGAAATGATGCGCCTCGAACTGGGTCACATCGATGCCGGCGGTAAGCCCCTTGATCTGATCGGGGAACCTCCCCACATCGGCGCGAAGCACCAGCACACCGTTCCAGTTCGGGTCGGTGACGATCGCGGCGAAGTTCATGTACAGATCGTTCTTCCGCACCGTCGCCTCCATCACCGCCTCGGCGATGAACCCCTGCAGCCACGATGAGAGGCCGGTCAGCGAGAGCGATGGATCGCCGCCGCCGGGGGCAAGCGAGAACTGCTCGGCCTGCACCCACTTGTTCGGATTGGCGACCCGCTCGGCCACGGTTCCATCGCCGAACTTGAAGATCATCACGTTGCGGTAGTCGGTCGCCATCACCCCGTTCCCCACGTTCGCCTCCATCGTCCAGTCGGCGATGGTCACCGTGTTCTCGAAGAACGCGGGATCGCTCGGCACCGGCTGCGGAGCAAGGTCGACCATCTCGCCGAGGTGCGTCGGATCGACGATGACGGCGAAGAGCTGGTTGGTCTGGAAAAGGTTCTGCAGCGGCAGCCCGAGGTTCAGGAACGCCATCTCGGGTGAACCACCGGCCGACTGCGGGGAGTTCGCCAGGGTCACTTTCACGTAGTCGGCGCCGATGCTTCCCTCCACCACATCGGCGAGCAGCCCCTGCGGCGTTGCGGCGCTGGTCGGCGCCGCGGTGGCGACAAGATTCGAGCGCCGCGCCTGCTTCTCGGCCCCAAGCGTCACAGCCACCCCCTCGGCGATCCTTCCCTTGCGGGTCGGAGAGAGTATCTGGCTCTCGAACGTCACAAGATCCCCCTGGCCGAATCCGCCGGCCGGGTTTACTCCCGTATACGGCACCATCGGCACCGCGAAGCCGGGCTCCGCCGGCAGCTTCGTCCCCGCCATATAGGGATCGAGCAGCGATGTGCCATCGGCGGCGGACGAGCCGGTCGGCACGAAGAGCGGGCTGCTCTCGGGCTGCGCCATATAGCGGACATCGCCGCTGCTGCCGTTGATCAGCATCGCCCAGGAGGTGCGGTAGGCCGGGACCAGGCGGACGTCGAGCGAGCCGCTTCCCGGATTGTTGAGCGAGGCGTCGGCGAAGGGGAACACGGGAGCATAGGCGGCGTTGGCGGGAATGAACCGGAGCGGATCGAACGGACCGGATGAGCTGTACGGACGGAAGCTCATCGTCTCGGAGCCGAACAGACCGCAGAGCAGAGCGGAGCTTCCCGATGCCGGGGCGGATGCTCCGTCGGGGAGCGCGAGACCGAAATCGCCGGCGAAGGTCATGTACAGAGGCCCTCCGGTGACCGGCGTGGCGTACTCGAACACCAGCGCGCCGGAGTTCGGGGCGGGGCCGCTCGCCACATCGCCTGAGGTGATCGGCACCAGCGACAGGCTCTGGTTCTGGGCGGTGCGCATATAGCTGGCCATCCGGGGGGGAAGGCCGCTCCCCGGAACCAGCGCCAGAAGCGTGCGAAGCTGTCCCTGCGCCGTATCCACGGTGGTGGCGCTGTGATTGACCGGATCGAGCGGATCGACCGCGCCGATATAGTTCAGGATCATGCCGCCCCCCCCGGTGCCCACCACCGGGTAGTTCTGGGTCACATCGGCTGCGCCGTTCGAGCCGACGTGGGCATAGAGGAGCCCGGCGTTGAAGTAGCTGAGCGTGGTGGATGTGGCGAGCGTCCCCTGAATCAGAAAGCAGCCGCTGTAGGGGCCGAGCAGCGGGATCGTGACCGGCCCCCTGGAGATGGCGGGCCCCTGGTTGGCGGTGGTGGTGATGAACGACGCGGGCTGCGTGCTGGCGCTCCCGATCATCAGCCCCGTCTCCCCGACGCGGATCGACGAATCTTTTCTCACCGCGAGGGTCAGCTGCGCCCCCATCGGGTTGTTCATATCGGCCCCGAGCAGATAGCCGGAGAGCCCCTGACTGAAGGGGAACCCATAGCCGCCGGGATTGCCGAAGGTCGGCGTGACCGGATCGGGAATCCAGACGCAGGCGCGGCCGTTGAAGGAGAATCCGTTGCCGTAGCCCCTGTCCAGATAGGCATAGACCGCATTGCTGAACGCCACGACGCTGGCCTCGTCAGTGAGCACCGGCGGGACGAGCGCGAAGAGATAATGGCCGTTGAACGTATTGAACGACGCATCGATCGTGATGGGATCGGCGGGAGGGGATTCCCCTCTGGACAACAGGTAGCCGCACCAACCGATGTTGGCCCCCTCGCTCTGCATCACGAAGAGCTTCGAGGCAAGAACCTGTACGAAACATGGTGTCGAATCGCTCATTACGGTTGATCCCTCCTCCGCCAGCCTCCCTCGGTGATGACGCCGCCCCCGAGCGTTCGGGAGCATATCGATCATCGCGCCGGGCAGCCGCCGGAAACAATTGAGAACATGATCGATCGGAAGCAGCATCGTCGCGCGATGATGGCGACGGCGCTCCCATGCAGGGCCGGTATTGACACGGCTGACCACGACAAACAGAGCATGGCGATAGATGGCCGGGAGAGCATACGGACGCGCGGATGTAATCACGCGTCGGATGGTTCTCCGGCGTATGCCTTCGCAAGGGGCCCGGGGAGGACTCCTGAACTATTGTTCGGTCGTTGTGAGGGATGGCACTGAATGGCAGCTACAGTGACCAGGTAGCGATGGCGGCGGAGAACTGCGTGGGAGGGATGTTCCGGGACTGAAACACTGCCTCCAGCAGCAGCATGCCGCGTTGTTGCGACGTCGGTATCGTCAGGGTGAACCGTGCCCCCGAGGCGATCCGCACATCGCCGAGGATCAGCGAGTCGACGATCACGGCAACGGGACTCGTCTGGTTCACGCTGAGCGTATAGATCGGCTCAGTTCCGGCAAGCAGCGTGACGTTTACGTCGGCCCGGCTCCAGCCGCGCACAACCGTCACCGCCAGAAGCTCCGGAGTAAGCCATACGCTCTCCTCGGCATAGATCACCTGCTCGGGAAAAACCCAGCTTGTGACGTTTCCATTGAAGACGAAGGGGGGATTCCCCGGCACTATCGCCGTCAGCTCGGCATCGACCGACGAAAGCTGTGGCGCCGGCAGAAGGCGCAGATACAGCGTGCCGATAAGCTGATGGTCGCCGACGACGGCGCTGACCGGATATCCGGCCGAATCGGGCGTCATGACCTTTTCCTCCACGACCTGTCCGTCGAGCATAACCGTCACGGTGACCAGCGCGTGCGTCTGGTCAACGGTCGTGATGATCCCTATCGGTCCGATATCGCGCTGAATGCTCTGACCAGGAGAAATGGTAGCAGCACCAGTTTCTCCCGGCCATATCGAGCAGACAACCGCGAGCACGACCGAGACGATGACCCTCTGTATGATCATCATGGCTATGCTTCACTGGATGGACGTGGCCGACGTTGCGGAAGGCCACGCCGGCCGGAAAAAACGAACGGACTAGACGGTGCTGGTCAGCGGCCACATGGCGATAATGGCGATGATCGGCTGCCAGGGGTTTGGTGGTGACTGGAGCTCTCCCTGCATCAGGACATTGCCGTTCTGCATGGTGGTGGGGATCGTCAGGGTAAACGTGGTTCCCGCCTTGATGTTCAGCGAGCCGAGCTTGAGCTCAGTAGCGACGGTGGCGATCGGCGATACCTGGTTCATGCTCCCGACCCATACCGGCATCGATCCCGACATGATCGTGACCGACGCGTTGTTGCGCGCATCGCCGAAAACGTTGGTGACAACCGAAACCGATGGCGAAAGAGGAAAAGTGAACTGAAGTGGCCCTGCAGCAACTCCGATGGATTCCCCAACATTGAATGTCTCTGACATTGCGTAGCACTCCTTTATGGTCCCGACGAAGAACCATAGAGCTATGGACGTGAGTAAAAAAAACAATAGCGAGGGACGGACAGTGAAGCAGGGGACCAGGCCCTAAGCCCGCGACAAATATAGCATCGCCCGATGGCCGATGCAACAATCAATCGGCACATTTTCCTCAGGATTACCAGGAATAAACATCCCGCTTTCCTTATAGCAAAATCGCCGTATCATCACTACTCATTTACTACTCAGATGGCTCTTCGATCCGGCATTATCCGCCAATACACTTCAGAATCGCCGAAATTATTTTTCAACGGCCCGATCACCCGCTCACGCGCTCCGGCATTTCCGCAATGGCCGATTATTCCGGGCATTTCATCGAAATGTCATCATTCGGCGGCCGCAATGTTCCCTTTTCACGATATTCTCTCGGTCGAATAACTCGATATACAGTACATATATTTTTCAGATTTATTTCGCCCATTTTTCGGTAGTGTCTCGCGTCGAGTGGCGATTTGCCGGGGCGGATTTCAACTCCGGCCCGACATTCCAGCATACTGAGGCATTGCTCATGCTTCATCCCGTAACGCTCTTCTCTCCATATATCCTTCGTCGGCACGGGAAATACATAATCCATCGCCAGGAAGATTCCGATCCGCGGAGATCATCCCTGGCACCGGGAGGTCGCGCGGGTTCTTTATTCAGGAGAAATGGTGTGATGTCCGGCGATCGATTTTCATCCGGCGGAACAGTACTGCCGAGGCCCGCGTGGTGGAACAGGCGGGCCTCGGCGTCGGGTTACGGCATACGGTCGGCAGTACCGTGAGGATCTCCACGCACAGCCATGCTCTGCCGGGGATCGACACGATCTGATCCACCTCTGTCGGGTCCCCCCGCACGGTCTTCAGGCGGCTTCTGCGGAGGCTTCGGTCCCAGCGGTATCACCTTGCTGATCATCGTGTAGATCGCCCCCGACTCCTTGGTCAGCAGCGGCCCGAGGATAGCGAGGGTCAGGACGTAGAGCGCCGCGAACGGCTGGAGCATCGCGGCGAGACCTCCCGCCTGGCCGAGATTCGCCATGATGATCGAGAACTCGCCGCGCGATACGATCGTCAGGCCGATGCGCGAGGAGGCTTTCGGCGTAAGCCCGGCGCTTCGTCCGGCGAGCATGCCGGCGATGAAGTTGCCGATGATCGACAGGAGGACCGCCCCCATTGCCGGCCAGACCGCGCCGCCGAGCGTAAGGGGGTTGATCGACAGCCCGAAGCTGAAGAAGAAGAGCGCGCCGAAGAAATCACGGAACGGTATCACCAGCTGTTCGATCCGCTTCTGATGGTCGGTCTCGGCCAGCACAAGCCCGATCAGCAGGGCGCCGATCGCCTCGGCCACATGGAGCGTCTCGGCCACGCCGGCGATCAGCAGCAGCGTCGCGAAGATCACCAGCAGGAATATCTCGCTCGATGTGATGTTCAGCGCCCTGTTGAGCCACTTGGTCATCAGCCGGCCGATGGCGAGCACGCCGATCATAAAGCCGAACGCGAGCCCCACCGAGGCGGCCACGCCGCCGAACGATGTGGAGCTGCTGAGCACCAGGCCGGAGACGATCGAGAGGTAGACGGCCAGGAACACATCCTCGAACATGATGATGCCGAGGATGATCTCGGTCTCGGGGTTGGCTGTGCGCCGCAGATCGACGAGCACCTTCGCGACGATGGCGCTGGAGGAGATGGTGGTAATGCCGGCGGCGACAAGGGTTTCGCGCAGAGGCCAGCCGAGTATCCAGGGATAGATCAGGCCGAGCGAGAGGTTCAGCGCAATGTAGATTCCTCCGCTGAGCGCGATGGAGCGTCCCGAACGTATCAGACGTCCGATCGAGAATTCGAGCCCGAGATAGAAGAGGAGAAAGAGGACGCCCAGACGGCCCATGAAATCGATGAGCGGCTTGCTCTCGATAAAGCGGAAGTCGAAGACGCCGAGCTGCGGAGCGTGGGGGCCGACGGCCATTCCCACGAGGATCAGAAACGGAACGATCGAGAACTTGAAGCGGGCCGACAGAAGCCCGGCCATTGCGATCAGCGCAAGCGCGAGACCGACTTCGAGGATCATATGGTCCATAGGCTCAACCTCCATCTGACATGAGACGGCGGAACGAGCGGATCTGCTGCCGCTCCCCTATCGCCACCAGCATCGCCTCGGGCGTGAGGACATGTTCGGGGCCGGGGTTGATCCATTTGGTGCCATCGACCGCGACCACCGCCACGATCGCCGCGCCGGTTCTGCGGCGCAGCTCCAGCTCGCCGATGCTCCGCCCGACGACCGGCGAGCCGGCTGGGATACGGTACCACTCCACCACGAGCTCATCCAGCGCAAGCTCCACGGCCTCCAGCTCCCTCGGCTTGTAGGCCAGCCCGCCGATGATCCCGGCGATCTGCCGTGCCTCGGAATCATTGAGCCCCACCCTCCAGGCCCATTCGTCGGGGTCATCGCGACGGAAGTAATACAGCTCGCGCTGCCCGTCGTCATGGACGATTACGATGACCTTGTCACCGGATTGCGTTTCGATCCTGAATTTGTGCCCGATGCCCGGAAGATCGGATTCATGAATGATTGCCATGGTACATGCCTCATGATGTTCATATCACCACACTGATCGTGTGCATCGAAGAGTATAGGCACTACATCCGTGCGAGGCAAGAATTATTGACCGGCGATATTCAATGTGGCGGCGGCATCGATATGGCGAAGGCCCGCTGTGAGGGCTATGGCGAAGCGGGCAGCTCGCCATAGCCCCAATGGAATATGCGTGGAGAGCACCCCGAAGGGGAGCGAAGGAAGGCGTTCGTAGCGGATCTCAGAGCGACCGGTCGGGGAGCGGAGCGCTCACCTCGAGCAGGATGCCGCCGAGGATGCGGCAGTAGAAGATCAGGCTCCCCCGCATCGCTCGCGGCTCATGCCCCGGCTCAACGCCCCCCTCGCGGAGCTGTTGATACACACGATGAACGCACTCGGGATCATCGAGGATAAAGCCGAAATGAAAGTCCGCCGGATACTCCTGCGGCGCTCCGCGATCGATGTTGGTCAGCACGAGCGTGAACCCGCCCTCCCCCTCCAGTACGGCAATGCGGTCCCCCCCTTTCGTATCGAGACACCGAAAGCCGAAGAATTTCTCGAAGAATGCGCGCGCCTCGATAACATCGGGCACGCAGAGATTCAGATGATTGAGCTTCATTTATTCCTTAGGATGGCGATATATGGTTCATGTGGATATGTTTATGCCGGACGGGATATCCCCATATGTTCCCACATGGCTCTCCACGATACGATCGCGCCGAAATATCTCCCGAGGACCAGACCACGATTATTCCGCGACGCGGAATCCGCATGATGGCAATCATGCTAAAAAATCTGCGCCCCTTATCAGTACGAGCTACTCGATTAGCAGCGATAATATTTCCAGCACTAGAAACCCTCATCCTTTCGCACGGTAAAAAATAATTTATTGCCGCGTTTTTCAGCGATCAGCCTGCTCATTATTTCCCGGCGCAGATGTTCCGGAAGATGTGCCGACTGCCATTCGCGCTCCCTGGCGATATTTGCTTCCGCATTCGCCGGGTCGGCGGCGGCGATCGCTTTATAGGCATAGTACGCGCCGCCGTAGGCGTGTTGGGACACATGGGCGGTCGCGACTGCCTGACCGGCCGCATGCGCCGCAAAACAGGCCGGAGCATTTTCCCTGATCTCCCTGGCGGCGGCATGCGCGGAAAGCGAAGCGCGGCGTATAACCGGCATACTGAAAGCTCCCGTACGGACCCATTCCCGGCCGATTTCGATGGCATTGCGAGGCCGGTCATCATGCGGGCATATGGTTTCGAATAACGGAAGCACCCGCTCGGCGCACTCGATGGCCCACACGGCCATGGATCGCTGATCCTCCCTGCTGTATTTCTTCATGCCGTAAATATAATGGATCCCCGTTGCACGAAGCGGCGAGGATTGTCGCAACTGTCTGATATTCGCCAGCCAATCCCGGGTCGGCTGGACGCGTCCGCAGCAATCGAGCGGTGATTGCAGGCCACGCTGGAATGAACCACGCACACACAATTCGGGTTCATGATCAGCAACTAACTATTCGGAAATCTCCAGCCGCAGCTGAATTTCTCCATACCATTTCAGCGAGGCATGGTAACCGCTATATAATCCGGGCACCACATACGCGAACTCCCCGCACCAGCAGGCTGGCAAAGAGAATGTTGCCATAGTAGCGAAGGCAATATCCGGATGATTTTCAGTCTGCCTGCCCGTTCTGGAGTTCCCCCTTCTCCGTTTCTCCCCATCGTTCAGAATGCATATACACCACACGATATATGAACCGTTCCGAAATATAATCCCCTCTGAAAAAGCAATCGTTTCGGAATACTTCCCTTCCCACGGAAACAGCCCATATCTATTCAGACGGCCCAGAAATGGGTTAATCGGCCCTTTTTTCTCCCTGAACCTCGCTTCACGAACGGCGACATTCCACATTGAAACGCCACTAGGGCCAGAATAGTGCTTTTTGAATCAAAATCGCTCTTTATCCTGCCCGAAATCGGTGATACGGCAAACCTGGTACGGTGTTGGAGATAGTATACAACAGAGCACAAGTGAATTGAAAACCTGGCGAAGCCCGAAATTCGGGAACTGGAATTAAACATTCCAGCGTAATGAGCTTCGATGCTTACGCCGACAGATAGTATGGATAGTAATTGTCAAACAATTGTGGGAGGTAATGAGCCATGAAAACGAACAACACGAAGGAAAAAGGTTCGAAGCTTTTCAAAAGCTCGATCGCGGTGATGGCAGCCATCGGACTTCCGCTGGCAGGATCGATGATGCAGGCACAGTCGCTGGATAGCGATCCGTATCCGTACAGAATGGATCTGGATAACGCTCCCCAGCTCAATGAGCCGATCAATGAATTCATTCTCGGAAAGACCGTTCAGACGCAACAGCAGGGAAGCCTGCAGATGACGATCGGCGGATCCCACGAGCGTGACGGAGAAGGCGAAGGAAGCGCTCGCTTCAGCGAGATCAGGGCGCGCGCCGAATATGGCGTGACCGACCGGCTCCAGTTGCAGGCCGAGCTTCCATATCAGATTGAGGATCGCCGCGGAACGTACGACGCACAGACCAATATCGGCAACGTCCAGGTCGGCGCAATGTACAGCCTTCTGAGAGGCGATGACCCGATCTCACTGTCGGCGGCACTCGATGTGCAGATCCCGACCGGACATCAGGCTAATCTCCAGAGCGATATGCGGGTCGGCGGCCAGATGCGCGCAAGCGACGAGACGATCTGGAAGCCATCGCTGATCGTTGCCCGGGACTTCGGACCAACGCAGGTTCATGCCAACGCACAGGCTGAGCTTGGTGACGTCAACCGCGGACTCAACTACGACATCGGAGCAGTATATCCTATCGGAGCCCTTGCACCGACGCTTGAGCTGAACGCCCGCACGATGGACAATGCCCGGCCTGAATTCTATGCGACGCCGGGAGTATTCTACAGCTTCTCCGATCGCGCCCAGGTTGGTGTCGGCGTCCCCATCGGTCTGAACGATCAGTCGACCAGCAGCGCGTTCATGGCGAAATTCAGCTTCCAGCTCCGGTAATTGGGAGCCGGGGAGAAGGATCGAATCGTCAAACAATTCAATAACAAACGAAACGGCCCGATGGAATCTCCACCGGGCCGCAGCCGTTGTAGGATATCGTTCCGTATTACTGAAGCTTGTAGCTCACGAGCACTTTCTCATTGTTGATGACAGTTGTCGCGCCCGCCGATATCGATGTGGTTATTCCCGAATTCTTCACAAAGTTGAAAATACCCGGCGCATACCACGCCGTATCGACATACGATGTGCTCATCAGCGCGACGCTCATGCCGCTGACCTTCATCGAGATCTCCATCTGTGTTGCCATTTTAATTGTCTCGAACGTCTCGGACCCCACCGTCAACCGTTCGGTCCCCAGATATTTCCCTGTTCCAGTCACCGTGGTATGCATACCCGCAGCATCCTTGTCCCAGTTAGGATAGACCATTGCCCCCTTGCTGCCGAACGTATATGTGAGCCATGTGCTGTCGAGAACCTGACCATTCATATTGACAGGGAAGAACCCTGTCAGATCGCCGTTCGGCTCATAGACAAGATAACCTGTCTCGCCTATCTGATTTTTAGCGGGCAGATCGGTTGTCATCTTCACCACATTGGTCTTTCCTGCATATGTGAGTCCTGTAGCAGCAACAACATTATTGAAGTCAACCTCATTTACCATTCCATTGCTGTAGGTGCTGGTCATATGGTAACTGTAGCGACTGCCAACCGCAGGACCTCCCGTGGAGCCAGGGGGGTTGATTGGGTTATCGTTGTCGGAGCAGCCGACAAGGGCCAATGTTGTAAGAAGAATAGCCGACGAGAGATACGCTCTGCACTGGTTGAGAAGAGTGTTGGTCATTATGAATTCAGTTTCGATAAATATAATCGGCACGTTATATCACGGCCGGGAAAAGAGATTGCACTGAGAAGGACCACCTATGGATATCGAGGCATTATTGGCGCCCAGAAGCTCATAACGGACGCACGGAAGATCGCAGGCCGAATACGGGACGCGAATATAACGCGCATATGCCGATCCGGCCAGCCAATTCAGTTCCCGGTAGCGTCTCGGTTTGATCGTCGAGCGGCCGGGCCGGAGTTGAGCTCCGGCCCAACGTTCCGGCACACTGAGACACTACGCAGTTCCCCGGTCATAACGACAACGCCCCCGCCTGGCGATGTACCGGACGGGGGCGATAGCATGAGCAGTGACGTTGAGGAGCGGTCTACGGCATCCCCATCATCCCGTCGCCGCCGGAGCCCGACGAGGGCTGCTGTCCGCGGTCGCGACGCTGCGTCTGGTTGGGGCTGCCGAAGCTGTAGCTGAAGGTGAGGAAGACGCCGCGCGAGCTCCATTTCCGGCTGTAGGTCTGATAATAGATATCGTCCTGCCGGGTGAACCCGAACCCCGAGAGGTTGAACGGATCGCTCACCCGCAGACCGAGCCGGCCGCGATCCTCGAAGAGCTTCTTCTGCACCGCGAAATCGATCATCGACCACGCCTTCATCTTCCCCCCCTCGATCACCATCGGAGCGCGATACGAGCCGCTGGTCTGCAGAGTGAAACCTGCCGGGAGGATGAAGCTGACGTTGCCGCGCAGCATCCAGCTGAAGCCCTCGCTCGCCAGATCCGACCGGACATTGCTGGCATCGGTCACCGTCTTGTAGCCGCTGACGCTGGCAAACGCGCTCATCCACTCCCCCGCCCGCACCGTGCCGATAAGATCGGCGCCGTACGACCTGTAGTCGGCGAAGTTCACGAAGGTCGCCGTGGAGATGCCCGCCGAATCGACCAGTTCCCAGCGGCGCAACGCGTCGGTCGTATGGCGGTAGAACGGGGTCAGCGTCAGCGATGCGCCGTCGGCGAAGTAGGAGGAGGAGAACTCGTAGGAGTCGGTATACTCGGGCTTCAGGTAGGGATTGCCGGAGCGTCTGAACTGCGGATCGTCGTAGGTGACGAACGGATTGAGCGCGCCGATCCAGGGGCGCTGCACACGCCGGCTGTAGCTGGCCTTCAGCTGCAGCGCGTCGCCCGCCCTGTAGGTGATGAAGGCGCTCGGGAAGACGCTGAAGTAATTGTTGTCGAAGCTCTGGCCGGTCGTCTTCAGATCGAACGTCGTGTATGCCTGCTCCAGACGCACCCCGGCCTGCGCACCGAAGTCGCCGAACTCCTGCCCGATGGTGCCATAGGCGGCGTGGATGCGGCGATCGTAGTCGTAGGTGTTGTTGAGCGCCAGATCGGGAGCGAAGGCATTGGCGGCGGGATCGAACGTCTCGGATATAAGGTCGCCGCCGGTCCGCTCGATCTCTCCCTTGTAGCCCGCCTCCAGACGCGATCCCTCCCAGAGCTCGCGCACATAGTCGAGCTGCAGCGCATAGACATCGTAGCGGCTCTTCTGCGTCACATTCTGCCGCGATGGAACCGATCCGTTCTGCGATCCATCGGCCGCAAGAGCGCTCTGCGTATAGGCATCGAACTCCTCACCGTCATCGCTGCCGTAGCGAAGCTCGGCGGTGAGCTCGTGCTTGGTCGGCTGCAGCACCAGCTTGTAGCCCAGCCTGTAATCCATGCCGGTCCCCTCATTATCCCCCTCGTTATCGCGCTGGTAGCGGTCGATGATCGCTCTATCGCGCTCGCGCTGCAGCGACGAGGTAACCGCAGTTCCGGTGCCATTGCGGCGCGTGACGATTGCGGCCAGCGACAGCGTGCCGGCGCTCCCCATCAAGTAGTCGGCGCTGGCGTTGAGCGAGTGGTACGGGGCGCGATTGGTGTCGTAGTTGATCTGCTCGACGACCGGCGATATCCCCGGAAGGAAGTTCTCGCGGTAGCGGTCGCCACTGCCGTGGAAGTTGTTGTAGTTGAAGGAGTAACTGCCGAACAGATTCCAGGGTCCCTTGCCATAGCCGAGGTTCAGGCTGGCGTTATGGCTGTTGGTGCTGCCGAGCGACCCCGAGATGCTGCCGCTCAGCCCAAGATCGGTCTGCTGGTTCATCACGATATTGATGATCCCCCCCATCCCCTCCGGATCGTACTTGGCCGATGGGTTGGTGACGACCTCGATGCGCTCCACCGACCCGGCCGGAAGGCCGCGCAGAAATGCGGCGAGCGAGACCCCTTTCAGCGTCATCGGACGTCCATTGATCTGGATGGCGACGTTCTGGTTGCCGCGCAGGCTGACGTTGCCGTCGGCATCGACCTCGACCTGAGGGAGATTTCTGAGAAGATCGGTGGCGTTTCCGCCGGAGCTTACCAGCAGATCGGCGGTCTTGTAGACCGTCCTGTCGATGCCGACCGACATGAAGTCGCGCCGCGCCGTCACCAGCATCTCGTTTTTGATCGAGGAATCGGGAAGGAGCGTGATCTCCCCGAGCGTGAGATTGAGCGACTGCGGACGGATCGCCACATCGATAAAGCGGGTGGCATAGCCGACGAAGCTGATCCGCGCGTAATAGTCGCCCGGACGGAGCCCGGTGATGGCGAAGGCGCCATCCTTTCCGACGATGGCGCCGGTGACCAGGCTGGAATCGGCCGAGCTTCTGACGGCGACCGTCGCGCTGGCGAGCGGACCTCCGGTGGCGCCGTCGATGATCGTGCCGGCGATGCTCCCCTGCGGCATCTGCGCGCCGGGGCGCCCCTGCTGCGCCAGCGCCGCCGATGCGAGCGACGCGAAGAATGCGGCAGAGGCCAATAAACGGTGTGAAGCCTTGTTCATAAGAAATAATTATTCGGATCGGGACAGAAAAGTAATCTACGCATACCAGGGGGCGGGAGGCCAGCGAAATTCCCGACGGCGGCTGCGGTAGTAGAAATCCATCCAGCATAACAGATCCCGCCGCGTACGCACCGAAGGCCGATGGGTTGCAGCGGCCACGGCGGCGGGGAGGGTCACGACGAGGCGACGGCCGGGGTGTGGGGGCCTCGGTCGCAGTTTTTTACATCGAATATTGTGGCGGAAGATGGCATTTTGCCCGCGAGCTGTGCCGCATATCCAGCACGTTCACCCACGTAGCAAACGAGCCGAGCCGGAATCATGTCAGCACTGTTTTTCTCCCTTCTCATCCTTCTCATCAGGCTTGCATTGAACTGGTACAGCCAGTACCGGCTGGTGAAGAACCTGAGGATCATCCCCAGAAAGGTCGAGCCCGATCCCTCCGATCCATCGCTCTACGAGCTGATCAGGGAGCAGGCCGAAGAGGACCCCGACGAGACGCTCGACTATACCCCGTTTCCGGAGCTTCCCACCGACGACGATGGAACATCGTATCTCCCCGGCGCCCGCGATATCGTGCAGACCGGACCGTTCACGGTGGTGGAGTGGAAGCGCGATCAGATCGTCGGGGCGATCCATGGGGTACGGACCCATCGCCTGGACGACTGGCGCACCCTCGAGCTCTATCTCCGCGACGTCGACCCGAATATCTACCAGGATGTGGTGCTGCGGCAGTTCCCCCTGAAAAGGATCACCGACGATGTGCGCGAGCTGTTTCAGGAAGTGGCGCTGATGGGGACCGACTACACGGCGGTGAAATGGGGGATCATCGTGGGATGCATCGGGGCCACGCGGGGGGAGATCGAGGAGCTGATGCAGCTGGCGCGTCATGCCGAGCTGGCGTCGTATGTGTGCGGCGCCATCGTCACCGAGATCAAGCGGATACCGAATATCATCGAGCTGCTGCCGAAGCTGCTGCCGATCACCGACGGCTGGGGGTTCTTTCAGGCATACCACTATGTCGCCAGCAACCCGCAGCTGATAGCACGGCCCGATATCCAGCGCGCCGCGATGATCCACGGCATGCGCAACGGCAGCTATGCGCGCATGCATCTGGCCGGACGCTTTCTCACCGAGCTCGACCTTCCCAGACTTCAGGAGGAGGCCGTCTCCGATCCCGAGCTCGCCGAGGCGCTGGTCGATCTGCTCGAGGTGATCATGCTCGAGCCGGAAGCGCCGGGGATGATCGCGGGACTCTCCAACGGCGAGGAGCTGCTCGACAGCTTCGTGACGATGATCGGGAGGCTTCAGCCGTCGATCGACGCGCTGCGCGGGACCCGCGCGGTCTGCATCCTGCTCGGCACCGAATCGCTCGCATGGCCGTCGCGGCGGGAGAGGATGGAGGCCGCCTATACGCGCTTCACCGCGCTGCTCGACCCGGATATCCTGACGGCGGCCATCACCGAGGACAACCATCGCTGGGACGCGCTCCGTATCATCCTCGAGATCGAGTACGAGGTGCTGCTGCCGGTGGTGCTCGAGGATTTCCGGCGCCGCCCCGATGCGATGAACATCGAGGTGCTGGGCCGGCTGGGAGAGGAGGAGCATCTGCGGGCGCTCATCGGCCGGCTCCCCGACGATGCGGCGATCGCGCGGCGCTCGCTGCTCTCGCCACGGGAGCTGGGGACGCCGGCGGTCCTCGAGGAGAGTGCGGCCTACGCCGCCATCATCCGCCATCTGGGAAAGAGCGGAAGCCGCGAGGATCTGGCGCGAATCAAGACGGCGGCGGTGGATGTGCACCCCTGGGTGCGCGCCTCGGCGATGATCGCGATGCGGAATATCCAGCGCTGGACGCTCGATGCCGAGAGCCGCGATCTGGTGCAGCGGGGACTCGATGATGCCGCCGAGGTCGTCAGCGAGACCGCCAAGGAGACTGCCGCGTTCCATAACCTGAAGGTGACGATCGATGGCGTGGAGGGGATGAGCCTGTCGGATGATTTCGGTGTATCGCTCAACTGAGCCGGACGCTCCCTCCGGATGGCGGGTCACGGTGGCGGCGCGTCGGAATGAAGGGGGATATGACGACGTGCTCGCTTCATCCCCCGTTCTCATCAGTATTTCCGCGCGATTCGCAGCCCGTAGCTCCCCCGATTCGCCGGCGGTACAGGGTCCGTATAGGAATCGGCGGTGCAGTGGTTCGGCGTGTCGTCCCATGCGCCACCACAGATATACGACGCCACCCAGGTGCTGGCAGGGGTCCCGGTCGATGCGCACCACTCCCCCACATTGCCATGCATATCGTACAGGCCGTACGCGTTCGGCAGCTTCATCGTCACCGGATGGGTCGTGTTCCCGCTGTTCCCGCAATACCACCCCGCCCGGTCGAGCGCCGGCTCGATCGGCAGGCACTGGCTTCCGTTGCCGATGGTGATTCCTCCGGTGTAGAAATGCCCGGTCGCTCCCGCGCGGCAGAGCACCTCGAACTCTTTATGCATCAGCAGCCGGTAACCGCTGGCCGCCACATCGATATGCCACACCCCGTCCCCATCGGCCATGCTGTAGACGAGGCTAAGTCCCTCCCGCTCCGACAGCGTATTGCAGAAACGAATCGCATCGCTCATCGTGATATTCTCCACCGGACGCCGATCATCCCCCACGAAGCGCGACGGATTCTCCCCCGTTACCGATGCCCACTCTCCCTGCGTGACCTCATGGATCCCCACCAGCAGACGACGCGTCAGCGCCGTGCCGTTCTGATCCCTGACCGTGAACGCCGGCACGCGCACCAGCTCGATACCATTCACCGCGTGCTCGCTGATGATGATCGCCGCCGAGTCGCGCGCGACCGGAAGGCCGGTCCCATCGAGCATTGCCACACGGACCAGAAATCGGCCGCTTGCACCGAACCGGTGCGTCACCGGCGCCGCATTGGGGGAAGTCAGCGGAACGGTGCCATCACCGAAATCCCACCGCAGGCTCCCGGACTGTGGCATCGCCGTCGGGTTCGGCAGAAAGGTGATCGTGCTGTCGATCGGTCCGCGCGCGGGCGATTCGAGCCTCAGATGATAGGGGTTGACGACGGCCTGGACAGTGATGGTGGCCGATCGCAGCACCATGTTGGTGCCGTTCTGCACCAGATCGGCCGTCACGGTGAAGGCCCCGGCCGCGGCATAGATATGCGCGGCGGTCGAATCGAAATCCGAAACCTCGTCGAAGGTGTTATCGCCGAAGCTCCAGCGCATATGCGTGGCGGCGGGACGGCTGGTGACCCGCGCCGTGAACACCGTCATCGTGCCGACATAGACCGACGGTGGGCTCGCGATCGCGAGCGTGAGTGCTCCGGGCGACGATGGCTCGCTCGGCGAGCAGCCATTGGCGAGGATGGCGGGCAGAAGCACGAGAAGAGCAAGACGCAATGGAAACGACATCATCGGCACCAAGAGGATAATTCATGGATGTGACCGGCCCGCAGCACTGATCGAATAAGGTAATGAAACCACGGGAGCACCGGCGGAACGCGGCGCGATCCTCTCGCGGTTCCGCCCGCGTATCGCAACAAGAGTCATGGAAAAAAAGAGAGCGATGCCCGGGTGGAATTCATCGAGCGGCACAATATACTTTCGCCCCGGATGCGCGCAAATGGAATAAGGACGCCTGATATTGCGGCGATATAAGCCGCGAGCGAAAGCATGGATGATGCGGGCAAGGATGGTGCAGGGGATATCGATTGCTGACGCGCGGAAGTGGGGCATCGGCTGCGGCGCGCGCTCCGTCGTGGAGCCTCGGATACGGCCCGTCGGCTGGAGAGATGCCGGGGCCATCGCGGAACCCATGATCGACTGACCGTCGGTGAGTGCGCGATAGATGCGACGGGACTGGAGCGGAGGCGGGGCGCGGATACGGGTCCGGCCGCCTTGTAGCGGGGGATACGGGAGATGGCCTGCAGGAAATCCGCGTGCCTATAACGCCCCCACCGCAACGAAGTGGAACCGCCCATGCCACTGTGGCTGGTCCCGGGTTGGGTGGAGGCGTTCGACGATACGGCCGTTGGGTCGGCGCCTGCAATCTTGTGTGGGATAAGAACTTTCGTCCGGGAGAACATTCCCGGCCATTATGAAGAGCCCGGTCCTCGGTCCGTTGACCGGCCTCGGTGCCGCATCGAAGCGGCGAGCGCTGGAGGATATGGGATAAGCCGTGAGGTCATAGGCTTATGGAATATCCTCCATCGGCAGGTATCGCTCCGTCTCTCCGGCGCCACACCGGAAGCCTCGTTGCGATGTCGGGATCATCGATCGGTTGCCCTGCTGTCCATCCCGACCATACCAGGCAGTATCGCGAGGGGCAGCTACCGAACTATATCCGCGACGGTGGAGTCTGTGGTGCCATGCGTTTCCGCATGCGTCTCATTTCCCTGCTCTCTTTCGAACAGATACAAATCTATAGCATGCCGGGAGCGGGTGAGTACTCAAATTCTACTCAGCCGATAAAGAGCGCTTCGGGAGCGCCGGCAGGCTCATCATCGGGGTTGTAACGTACTATGCCGGGGCTGGCGCGAAAGCCGGGCGCATGGTAATTTTACCGCGATATCTCCGGGCAACCATTGACTCATTCAGCGGAGTGGACCCATGGAATCGCATATCGATAGAATCGTACGTGAGGCGGCCGCGCGCGGAGCCTTCGATCATCTCCCCGGCAAGGGGAAGCCACAGCAGTTCGACGAGGAAGGCACCACCCCCGAGGATCTCCGGCTGGGATATTCGATGCTGAAGAACGCGGGATATGTCCCCGAGGAGGTGCGGCTTCTCAAGGAGATCGAGGCGTTGAAGGAGCGTCTCGATGCAACGGCCAGCGACGCGGAGCGCGCGGGCCTCATCAAAGAGATCAGGGAGAAACGGCTGCGCGTCGATCTCTTTCTGGATGGACTGAGACGAGGATAGAAGATCGTTACTGACCCACGGGCGCATACCGGGCCCCCGTACGGCGGGGGAGCTCGATATGCGCCGGTGCCCTATTTCATAGCCAGCATGATGACATCCCCGGAGAATGACCGGCAGCGCGCATACTACCGATCGCCGATCGGTACGATCGAGATCGCCGGCAGCGACACCGGCATCAGCGGCGTGCGGTTTATCGACGGCGAACCGTCCTCCCCATCGCCCGCCGTTCCCGAAGCGCTGACGGCATGCGCTGCGCAGCTCGACGAATATTTCCGTGGGGAGCGCACTGAATTTTCGCTGCGGCTTCTCCCCGATGGCACCGACTTCGAGCTCAGGGTCTGGAAGGAGCTGACGAAACTGCCGTTCGGCGAGACATGCTCCTATCTGGATATCGCCACCGCCATCGGCAATCCCAAAGCCGTGAGGGCGGTGGGAGGCGCCAACGGGAGGAACGATATCTCGATCATCATCCCCTGCCATCGCGTGATCGGCAGCAACGGCGCGGCCACCGGCTACGCCGGAGAGATCTGGAGAAAACAATGGCTGCTCCATCACGAATCCGTCATCGCCGGAAAAACGCTCTTCTGATCCCGGCCGAATTATTTCCGGGTAGTATCGATGGATATATCAGCCCATGGAATAATCGGATACATCGCCCTTTCCTGATGCATATCTCCCGCCGAATGTTAGTGCGAAATAATGAGCCGGGCGAAATATTCCGACGTGGCAATCATACCAATATAAATTAGTCCGCCATGCTGACGCGGAGAGCACCTCCGCGCCAACCTCCCGTACGACGGCCGGTCTATGGAATCCGCTCCGATACCTGTCGATTTTCCCATGGCCCACCGGCCGCCGGCTCCACCATCATCGATACCACATAGAATCATAGAATCAGCTCGAATAACCCGACTTCCATCTCAGCAATAATCGGCCGTGGAATGCATCGTGGCATCCTCATCCTCCAGACGCTCCTTCCCATCCGCGATCCGGCGCCGGCGCGTTTTCTCGCTCATCGTCCTGCGAAACATTTTCAGCATATGATTCTGCCGGCACAGGATGCCGATGCACTCCCGCCTGTGCTTGATAACGCCATACAACAGCGCCTGAAGGGGATGGCGAAGCAGGCTGCGGGGATCGGATAGATTGACGCGGGAAGAATTATGGAAGGTCTGCTCGACGATCGTCAGCGCGTTGATATCGGCCAGCTCGTGCAGATCGTCGATGGCGAACGCATACCTCCCGGCGATATCGATGCTCATCGGCAGCCCGACGTCCTGCGCCGCCACGGCCGGGTCACTATCCCGGCGGGGAAAAACTCCGGCGTTCGGCGCCTCGATATACAGCATACCGTCATGCGCCATCAGTCCGACGATATTCGGCACCACATAGCGCAGCGTGTATGGATCATAATCGAGCATCGAGAGCACGGTCACAGCATCAAATGTGTCGCGTGGCGGGGTGTTTTCAATAAACGGATCGTAGTCGAGGATACGCACGCCCTGACCGGCAATATAGTCGAACAGCGGATCGAACGTCTCGCTGCTATACTGGATCGTCCTGGTCGTCGCGGCATCGAAGCCGAGCTTCAGCATGACCAGCGGAAACGCACCGAACGATCCGCCGATATCGCAGAGGGTGCGCGCGGAGCCGAAGCAGGAGCGATAGGCATAATAGAATCGCGCCGTCGCTTCGCGCAGATATAGTCCGATATCAAGCGCCCCCGCTTCCTCCTGCATCGCCGGCGTCCACCGTGCCAGCATTTCATCGACCACATTATGATAGATAGCGTTGAAATTCCGTAACGAAATCGGATTCATTGCACGTCCTCCCTGGTTATGGAATATTATGTGGTCCAGTGTTATATATACGATGCGACAGCATCACCAACCGCCATCAGGCGCTTACGCGGAAAGGCTTTGACGGCACGCGATATACCAAGCGATATAATAGATATATTGGCGCTCTCATCGCTTTCACCCGCATATCCGGGCTCTTCGGCCTCACCTGCGCGTCCCCGCTCTTCGCATATCATCATCGGGGCTATACTATGACGGCAGGGGTATGTTGCCGATACCCCTGCCGACGTTTCACTCATGTTCTGACGCTGAGCACGCATACTCGATCATGAGTGCAACGATGATCATCTGCCGGTGCTGTCTGTCGATACTCCACATATCTTCAGCCTATCATCCTACTGATTTCACCGGCGTTCCGATCATCATAGTATCTACTCCTTCCATCGTCGTGGTATTTTCAGCCATGGCGATCGCATTTATCATCCTATCACATCTCATCACAATTGGCTCTCTGTCCGATCTTCATATAATGATCATGCCATCGACATCTCACGCGTGGAAATGCGTAAAAATGCAGTATGGCGCCATCCCGCCGTACCGCTTTATCACGAAGCGTGAAAGTTCGTCACACGCACAGACCGATCGGTCTCCTTACTCCCTCCCCGATAGCACTGTGCAGTGTGGCTCTATATCCTTTCCGCACTATCGCCGATCGATCCCGCGGTCCACGGAGCCGACTCTCTTCCGTGGGCGTTTCGCCGAAGCTCTTCCGCCGTATGATCAGGGGCCGCGATCGCGCAACCTCATTGGGTACGGCGGCGTAGACAACCGAACCTGCTGTCGGCCGCGGTATCCGCAATGGATGGCCGGAGCCGATCGGGGAGCCCGGCTCGATCGACCGGTGTTCTCCCGGATACACGGCCGTGTGGATGCCCACCGGAGATGGCGGGATGCATGCGACATCACTATCCCCGGCCGCCGGATGGAGATTTCGGCTGACGGAGCGGTCGCCACGATGCCGTGGCGTATCGGCGGCAGGATGATCGGTAGTGGCTCAGATTGAGTGTCGAGTGGTATGCGCAGGGCCGGCATCGAGCGCCGCCCCACCATTTCGGCACACTGCGACACGACCGGATGACGGGCCGGCTATGCCATCAGAGGCTTGCGCCGTATCATTGCATACTACATTCACGAGATCATAGCAGATGAAACAGACAGTCTCCGAGCAGGCGCTCGCACTCGTCGAAAAAAAGATCCCCGACCTCAGGGGGGAGCTGACTCCGCAGGATGCCGCCACGGCCACCGGCCTTACCGTGGGCGAGGCGCGCGACGCGCTGGCCCGTCTGATGGAGCTCTACATCACCCGCGTCACCGCCGATGACAAGGGGAACGTTCTGTTCGCATTCGAGACGCCACTGCGCCGGCGCGGCACCAAGACCGCAGCCGAGAAGTGGGCCGAGTGGAAGGATGCCATCTGGCGCGGGTTCAAAGTCTTCTTCAAGATCTGGATCGGGCTGATGGTGATCGTCTACTTCGTGGTGATGCTGGTGGCGGTCATCGCCATCATGGTGGCCCAGAGCTCGGGGGACCGCGATAACCGCGACCGCCGTCGCAACGATGGAGATAACATGCTCGGCGGGCTTCTGCGGGTTCTCTCCGAGGGACTGCAGTTCGCGTTCTGGAGCAGAGCCGCCTCACCGATCGGCTATGCGGTGGATGATTATGGTTACCGCTACCGGAACGTGACGCCGGGGAAAGGGAAGGCGAAGGAGAAGTCGTTCATCATCGCCATCTACGATCTGGCGCTCGGACCCGAGCGCGCGCCGCGCGATCCGCTGGCCGATGAACAGGAGGCGGCGGCCTTCCTCCGCGCCGAGCGGGGCATCCTGGTCCCCTCGGAGATCGTGGGCCTCTCCGGCGTTCCGCTGGTCGATGCCGAGGAGCGGATGGCCGATTACCTGGTGCGCTTCAACGGCGACCCGACGATCACCGACGAGGGGGTGGTGGTCGGCGAGTTCGAGAGCTTTATCGGCGGGGCGGCCGCGCGAGCCGATGCGACGATCGTCCCCTACTGGGATGAGTACGAGGCCCCCTACGAGCACTCGGGGAACTCGGCGGGAAGGAACGTCGCGATCATCCTGATGGTCGGCTTCACCCTCGTCGCCGGGGTCGGCCTTCTCGGCGGAGGTCTCGCGGCACTGGCGGTCTACGGCTCGTTCTTCCACTCGGGACTGGCGCGCTTCCTCCTCGGCTATATTCCGATCGCCTTCTCGATCATCTATTTTCTCGTCGCGGCGCTCCGGCTCCCCGGGGTCAAAAAGAAGGAGCGGGAGCGTCTCGAACGGAACCGCGAGAAGAAGGTGATGCGCGCCATCTTCCAGCAGAAGCTCTGGCACAACACCGCCGACCAGATCTACTTCACGATGGTCTCGCTCGGGGAGAAGGAGTTGAGCAAGGAGCAGGTGACCGCGATCCTCGGGAAGCTTCTGCCGAAGCTGCAGGGGGATCTCGATCTGGGACCGAACGGCGAGGCGATCTACAACTTCGATCGCGTGGCCCGCGAGATCGAGGCGGCCGAACGTCTGCGCCGGGGGAACTCGCTCCGGTAGGATCAGCTCCGCACAACGCGACGCGACGGCTCTCCACGACGGAGGGCCGTCGCCGTTTACGGGCTCCCCGCCGCATCACCCTACCTCATACCACGCAGCCCGGGTCCAACCACGCTCCCCTATCCATCGGCAACCATCACCTCCATTCCGATCATCTCGTCACGCCGATCGATGCTATGCTCCCCATAGCATTGAGCGCTCCGGAACAGGCTCCGCCGGGCATCATACGAGCATCCCTCCAGCCGCAATATCGTGGGGGAATTCGGTCTCCGGAGGCTCGCGCACGATGGTAATCACGCGATCACCCCACGGCCATCGCTCCCGCCACCATGACCCGATGGCGGGCATGATCCGGGGGATCTCCCATATGCCCGGCCGGACCGGCGCGCGGTATCAGTATCTACGAAGAGAGTCAGGAAGCGATGGTGAACAAGGTCCCTTGTCCTTGGGAGATGTCACTCCATCGGCGCGGCAGGGAGGAGCAGATCATCGCCATGATATCGTGCGGCGGCATGGGGAACCGGTCCTTCACTTCAAGTGGAATATGAAGTCGAATTATCGTGTTTTCCGTTGTTATACGCCATATATTGCGCCCCTGGATCATCATATGATCACCACATATGATGATGCCATCCGGAGTTGCAGCGGCATCGTATGATATGTTGACGGGGAGGGGAAATCGATGTAATCGCGCCCCATCTGATACGTCGTTCAAACGCGGCGCCGGGTTGACGGAATCACTATTTTTCAATAGGTTTGTCAACTCATGGCAACGATATCACGAGGATGATTATGATCGATGAACGACTACGACAGCTGCGCCTGGCGCGCGGACTCTCGCTCGATGCACTGACCACGGAGCTCGGCGGGATCGTCTCCAAGCAGGCACTCTCGAAATATGAACAGGGGAAGATCCGCCCCTCCCCCACGGTGCTGGTCAGGCTGGCCGAGGCGCTCGGCGTTAAGGCGGCCTATCTGGCGGCGCCGCTGACCGCGCGGGTCGAGTTTATCGCTTACCGGAAGTTCTCTGGGCTCTCCAAGAAAGAGGAGAAGCGGGTGGAAAATGTAGTGGCCGGGGCGCTGGAGGAGAGGCTGCGACTGCAGGAGAAGATAGGATGGATCGAGGAGCGCTCGCTGCCGATCCAGTCGCTGATCGCCACCAACCTCGACGACGCCGAGGCCGCCGCCGGGCATCTGCGCCGGCAGTGGAGCCTTGGGCTCGACCCGATCGCCAGCGTCGTCAACGTGCTGGAGAACCATTCCATCCATGTGATCGAGATCGAGGCCGGGGAGAAGTTCGACGGCATCTCGGCGGTGGTCAACGATACCGACGGCAATCTGCGCGGCGCCGGCGTGGTCTCGCGACGGAACGTCGCCGGGGAGCGTCAGCGTCTCAGCCTGGCGCACGAGCTGGGGCATCTGGTACTGAAGGTGGCCCCGACGCTCGACGAGGAGAAGGCCGCGTTCAGGTTTGCCGGCGCGTTCCTGGCGCCCGCCGAGAACCTTCGCCGGGAGGTCGGGATCAGACGCGCCTATATCGGACCGGAGGAGCTGATGCTGCTGAAGGGACGATTCGGGATGAGCATGCAGGCGCTGCTGTACCGGATGAAAGATCTCTCCATCATCACCGATACGCACTACAGGGAGTGGGCGATGGAGATAAGCCGTCGCGGATGGCGGAGACAGGAGCCGGGGGAGATGCCGCCGGAGCAGCCGCAGTGGCTCCGCCGCAATGTGCTGCGCGCACTGGCCGAAGGGGTGATGTCGCACGAGGAAGGGGAACGGATGCTTGGGGAGACGCTGGAGAGGAAGCCATCGCTGACGCTGGAACAACGTCGCTCGTTCATGAAGCTGTCGCTCGACGATCGCCGCAGGATGCTCGCCGAACAGGCCGAGAGGATGACATCGCACTACGATCGCGGAGTAAAAACATCAGGAGGTTCTCCACGTGGTACTCGATAGAAAAACCGTTCCGAACCGGGGCGAGGTATGGCTTATCGACTTCGGAGCCGGTGAAAGCGCCAGCGCGCGTCCGGCGATCATCCTCAGCACCGATGCCGCCGGCGCCATTCCGCTGCGCCTTGTGGCGCCGGTCGCGGCGTGGAAGGACGGGTACTCCGGAAGCCTCTGGCATGTGAAGGTGGATGCCGCCCACACCACCGGACTGACCCGGGCGTCGATGGTCGATGCCATGCAGGTGCATGGCGTGGAGACCGGAAAATTCCTGCAGAAGCTCGGCCGCGTCTCCTCGACGACGATGGATGAGATCGCCACCGCCATAGCGATCGTGGTGGAGTACTGTTAGTGCGTGATATACATTGAACTAAGCGATGTCGCTGTGGCTGGGCCGTAGGGGCACGCCGGGCCGGAGTTCCACTCCGGCCCTCCGCCACAAACCGGCTGGGATTCCGCTATCGGTTGGAACGCCGCGCGCAACGGTGCACCATGAAGTGCAACGGCTGAACCGCGGGGGCACGCGGAGCTGGAGGTTCCACTCCGGCCATCCACTATCGTCTCGCTCCCATCGCATGTCTCGCATCGGCATGGCTCCCGCGACGTACGCCGCCGGGCTCAGATGATCCGCACGCACGTTATATCGTCATGCGATATGGTGATCACCCCACGCTCATCGATAAAGCGCTCGGCGCTATCGGCGGGAAACCGGATCAGATCGAACGGCGCGCTCCGTCCGATTCCGGCCACCGCCTCCCGCACGATCTCGACGTGGGGTTCGAGGCGCATATCCCACTTCCCCATCGCGAAGTGCGTCGAGCGGTAGCGACGGACCAGCGAGCCGATCTTCTCCACCCCCACTCGCCCCGCCTCACCCCAGAACAGCGGCTCCCCCGACGGATCGAGCGCCACGACATCGGGCCTGTAGCGATCGCCGATCGGGTACTCGATACGGGCGTCGGGATATTCCGGCAGATAGAGCGCCCAGAGGAATGCCTTCATCAGCACATGCGTCGCCTGCTCGACCGGCTTCTTGATGAGCACCACCTGTCGCCCATGTGCCCGGAGCGTCAGCTTCCGGCGGAGGAATTGATCGTTCATGATTCTTCGCTTGCTGCTTCACCGTTCCTGTGCATCGCTCATCGACAACTCAATCGACAGGCCACTTCCCGCATCGATCAGAGGCCATGCCAGCGCCGATTCGGTGGCGTTGCGATCCGATGCATGGGGATGGATCGAAGCCTCAGCCGGGAGATGGGTAATGTACGGTTCACCATTCCCCCGAACCTCCCATCGCGCTCCCTCTCCATGATGAGGCCGAATACAAAACCTTGCCGGCTGCGTCCCGCCAGACCTATCATCCCCATGGCTCGCCCCCGGCGGCAACCGGTAATCGCTATGGGATAAACCACGCCGCGATAACCACAAGGTAGAGCCGGAAGAGAGCAATGCCCAGAATCACGATCAGGATCTTCATCAACATTCCTATCGATCCGCCACGCTCCCGACGACGATACTCGTACCAGGTGACAAAAAGCAGGGGCACCCCAAGCATCCCTATCAATCGAGCCATCGCCCCCAGACGCTCCGGCAGCATAGCATTTAGCGTGGCAACCAGAGCCACCACGATCAGCCATATCATCGCAAGCCGTTTCTCACGGGTGTGGTCAGGGAAAGCGGACTCCATGCCCTCGGTGATCTCAAGAAACGTATTCATAAAAAAAGTCGATGTAAATAATTAGGTATATATAATTGATGACGATACCTGGCCTGATGGTCCTGCCGGCCGCATCCATGAATAATCTTCCACGACCTCCTGATCGGCGGCCAGTAAGATATTCACTGCGTCCATGATGGCAGGTTGATATGACATGAAATGGCCCGAGCCGATTACGGCCATATCGCTGGCTTCAGAGAATATCATTGAATATTCAGCCCGGGCCGGATCTATATTTTTTTTGCAGGCGGCTATAAATATTTTTCTTCTGCATCGGTTATCCGCATCGGAAGAATCATCGCGCAGACAGTTCGGGAACACGAACGCCCACGGACCCGGACAACGATCAATCACTCCATCCCGATCATCCGTTCGGTATATCGCAACAGGCGACCGTGTGCTCCCTCCAGCAGATCGCGAGCGGTATTCACGGTGCTGTAGACCGGCAGTGCGGTAATGCCCGCCAGCAACGGCACTGCGATCAACGCCGAACGTCCCCGGACATAGCGAACGAGCGGAAGCATCGTCATCACCGGCGCGATGCCGGCCACGAACACACGGAAGCCGTAGAGCACATGCCACGACTCAGCCGTCAGTGTAAATGCTTCCGTGGCGACCCAGCCAACGAGTGGGCCGAACGTACAGGCCACCAGCCAGAACGCACCGATGCGGCCGGATGTAGCGCTCTTCAATTTCACCGGAGTATGATACTCCGGTCGCGGCAGGAAATACAGCCCCACCCCCGTGACGGCACAATACGCTATAAAGAATAGTGTAAGCCCCCACCCGAGTGGCCCAACCTCACCGAAGCGCAACCAGAACAGCAGAGGGATAAGCACAGCGGCCCAGAGCGCGCCCCACCACATCCGGCGCGCGGCCCGTTCCAGCGAGCGCCGGCTCGACCCCGCTCCGAAAAAGCCCCGAGCAATGCCCGCCGCTGGCTCGGGAAGCTGAGGCTCCGTGTCATCGTCCTGTATACTCATGGTGGCAAACATAGCGATTTGCGGAGCGGGGCGATATGGGATGAACAGCCCCTCATGCTGAAGCGGAACGGCACTCCGCTTTCAACAAGCAAAGATCCCCCCGGCGTGGAGTTCCGGTCCTATAACATTCCCGGCATTGATGTGGTGCGTCCGCGATACCCACTCGGGGCCTTTCCGATATTCACTTCGCTCAGGGCCAGGTTGATGTATTCACAGAGCCGCCACCTCATCGGGCAGCAGGAATAGAACGGCAGCGCCGATATATCGAAGTACGACATATCGGCGCGTGGCAGTCGGCGGACAGCATACGGTATGATCGATGGCCGCGCATCGGATCACCGCAAATGCAGCAGCAGAGCGACGAGCGAGTAGCCGTCGGTGATCTCCCCGCGATCGATCATCGCCGTGATCTCCTTCGGCGTGAACCAGCGGACGTCCGCTATCTCGTCGCTATCGAACCCGGCGACGCGCTCGACGGCCCGGCAACGGAAGATATATGCCGTGGCACTGGAGATCCCGTTCATCGGATAATACTCATGGATCTTCTCGTAGCGGTCGCTCGCATAGCCGGTCTCCTCCAGCACCTCGCGCCGTGCCGCAACGACGGGCTCCTCCCCGGGCTCGGCACCGCCGGCGGGAAGCTCCCAGTCGGCACGCCCCGTGGCATAGCGGGGGACACGGACGAAGAGAATATCTCCCACTTCATTTTCGACGAGCGCCATCACCGCCCTGCGATCGAACTCGAGAAGATGATGCCGCTCGATGATGGTCCCGCCGGGATACCGCACCCTATCGGCATACAGGTTCACCCACGGGCTTTGGTAGATCACCGTCCGGGAGAGCCGCTCCGGCGCGGCTGGCGCCCCGTTCGATTCTTGATCGGCCCGCTCCCGTCCGCCATCTCCACGGGCGCTCACTCCTGGGTCAGATAACGATACGCCATCCACGCCATCAGCGCCGAGCCGACCGGCAGAATGCTTTCGTCGATCGTGAACTTCGGGTTATGCAGCCCGCCCCCGCATCCCTGCTCCCGCGTCCCCGCGCCGATCCACCAGAACGTGCCGGGGGTCTTCTCGAGATAGTAGGCGAAATCCTCCGCTCCCATCATCGGCGGAGCATCGAACACCGCATGCGCGCCGAGCATCTCCTGTGCCGACTCCTTGGCGAACTGCGTTGCCCAGGGATCGTTGCTGAGCGCCGGGTAGCCGAGCCGGATATCCAGATCGTATTCGGCCCCGCTGCCGAGGCAGACTCCCTTGACGATATCCTCGATCATCGTATGGGCCTTGCGGCGCCACTCCTCATCCATCGCGCGGATCGTCCCCTCCAGCTTCACCTCTTCCGGGATGATATTGGTGGCCGATCCCCCCTCGATCTTCCCGATCGTGAGCACCCCCGGTCTGAGCGGATCGAGCGAGCGGCTGATAACCTTCTGCAGCGCCACCACCACCTCGCAGGCGGTCAGCACCGGATCGACGCCGAGCTGCGGCATCGCGCCATGCGCCCCTTTCCCCCTGATGGTGATGTAGATCTCATCGGCCGAGGCCATCATGATCCCCGGATAGAAGCCGACGGCGCCGGCGGGCACCATCGGCGCCACATGCTGGCCGAGCACCATATCGACCGTCGGGTTCTCCATCGCGCCATCGGCGATCATCACCGACGCGCCGCCGGGGAGCTTCTCCTCGCTCGGCTGCAGCAGGAACTTCACGTTCCCCGGCAGCTCGTCGCGAAGCTCCGCCAGGATCATCGCCGCCCCGAGCGCCATCGTCGTGTGGGAGTCATGGCCGCAGGCGTGCATCTTGCCGGGGTTGCGCGACGCGAACGCCAGGCCGGTCTCCTCATGGATCGGCAGCGCATCCATATCGCCGCGCAGCGCCACGCAGCGCGATCCCTCGCCGGCCTTTCCGCCGCGGAGCAGCCCCACGACGCCGGTCTTCGCGACCCCCGTGCGCATCTCGATATCCAGCTCACCGAGCACCGACTGCACGAGCGCCGAGGTCTCATACTCCTCGAACGCAAGCTCGGGATTGGCGTGAAGTGTACGGCGCAGCTCGACGAGCCGTCCGGCGCGACGCGTTGCGGCCTCCAGAAAATCGGCGGGTTTCAGGGTGGACATAGTGATGTATAGGGCTATGAGGAATGAACATGGAACTCCGCGGCGCATCACTGTGATATGCGCGCTGCGGCGATCGTTCGGATCGACCGCCAAGTATAAGCACTTGTCGATGAAAACGAAAGCGCGGAACGCCTCACCGGATGGCTCAGTGAACAACGATGAAGCGACGCGCCGTCACAATGCCGCGCGACCGCGCTGCCGGGAGAATACTGTCCGGGGTAACACGGCGGTGAGCGCAAGAAGAACAAGGGTGATCGGCAGCTTCATTGTTTCCTTATACGGAGATCGGATGACATATACGATGTTCCGACTATGCAAACCGTCACCATCAGGGAAGTTAGCGGCGGCGCAAACAAACGAGGGCCGTCGGTAGTGTCTGAGCGTGCTACCAGCATGTTGGCCGGAGTTCAACTCCGGCCCAGCGTTCAACTCCGGTCCGGCGTATCACTGCTCGACGATCAACCTGAGACACTACCGGGCCGTCCATGCGGACGGCCCTCTGCATTGCCGGCCACTGTACCCACATTCTATCGCAGTACGATATTCCGGTTCTCCAGCACATCTCCATCGATGCCACGGCGGACATCGAACTCAAACGTTCCCCCATCGCTCAGCCCCAGGCGCGCACGCTGCGCCGCATCGACCTCGGCCACGTAGTGGCCGGCCGGAAGCCCGAGATAGAAGTACTCCCCGTCGTCGGTGGTCACAACGCTGTCGCGATAGCTTCCATCGGTTTGCGTGAAGTGGATCGTCATCCCCACAACCCCCTTCTCCCCCCCCGGCGTCGCCCGCGTCACATGGCCGCTGATCTCCGCCCCGACGATCACCGGCACCGCGATCTCCTGAAATCCGTTCGCCCCCACGTTCACCAGGTAGGTGTTGTGCCGGGGCTTCCAGGAAATGTTCTCGAAGCCGCCCGCGCTGAGATGCATGATGTAGTTGTGATACGGCTGCAGATCGACGATGCGCACCATCGAGTCGGCTGCCGAGCGCTCGACCTCCCCCCCCTCGATCGCCACGTCGATACCGGTCACCCGAGGCTCATCGTCATCGCGCAGACCGTTGTTGTTCAGATCGAGGAACGGTGCAAGGGTGATTGCGCCGCGTCCCAGTCCCGACCGGTTGGAGGCGAGCAGCACACCCTCGTCGCCATCGTAGGCGACGGAGCCCTGCGCGAAGACGCCGAACGTGCTCTGTCGGCCGTCGCTGGAAGCGGAGATGGAGCTTCTGGCGAAGGAGAGATCGCACCGCAGGGTGAGCTGCCCCTTGGTCATGGAGGTCGTGAAGTCATGGGCGAGCGAGGCGCCGATCCCCACGCCGCTGAACAGCGAGCGCTCGACGTCGAGGCCCGCCTGGGCGATCGATCCATGGAGCGCGTCGATCTCGACGTTCGGGCGGAACGCCGTCACGCCGCCGAGCATCCTGACCATGAAGGAGGAGCGGAGAGCCACGCGCAGCGACTCCGGTAACCATCCATTGTCCTCTCGCATATCGATCATCGAGGTCACGGTGGTCGGCACGCCGAACATCGACGTCATGATCGCGCTCGAGCCCTGCAGGCTCCGCTCGGAGCCGACGCGCTCGGCACGGAGATCGATCTGAGCGCCGGAGCGCACCCCGGCCACCATGAACGGAAAGAAAATCCCGAGGCCTAGTCTGTCGGACGCCTCGCGGCTGAGACGCAGCGTCCGTATCGAATCGGCATGAACGTAGGAGAGCTCCAGGCCGAGCTGCGACGGGAGCGTATAGCTGAGCAGACCGCGTCCATCGAGACCATGCCGGTACTCGCCGGAGAGGAGAAGCTGATCGGTGATCCGCATGGCCCCCTCGACGAACGGGATCGTCGTGCGCTGGCCGGAGCGGCTGAGAAGCGAGGCGCCGCCAGTGAGGGTGATGTTCGAGGAGATCCCGGCCGAGACGCGCGCCTTCGTGAAGAGATCGGAGATCTCGCCGTCGAGCATTCCGCCGGAGAGATCGTACTCCACCTCGCCGGCCGGCACGAAGGTGAAGGGGATGCGCACCAGACGATCCATCATCCGCTCCTCGCCCCATGGCCCGTAAAACTTCAGCATCACCGCCGTCGAGCCGTAGCCGATCGGCACATCGAAATGATAGTAGCCGTCGGCATCGGCCGTGGTGACGTCGACGAGCTGACGGTTGATATACAGCTCCACGGTCCATCCCGGCTCGGTCATGTCGTTGATCGCATAGGTGCCGAACGCTTTCCGGTAAACCGGCGATGCGTTGGTGATCCTGGCGCCGATCGCGGTCTGGTTGTAGGGGAACGGAAGAACGGAGCCGATCTGGCCGATCACCGTCTGGCGCAGCAGCGAGTTCTCGTCGCCGATAAAGCGAAGACGCAGCCCAAGATCGCTCCAGCGTGGCGTGGTGTTTTCATCACCATAGACCGTCAGCGAGAACTCTCCGCCGGCGAGCTCTCCGCCAAGGCCGAGCGCGTAGTTGCGGGTGGAGCGCGATGCCGTATTGATGGTGGAGCCGGCGCCCCAGTCGAGAACGCCGACGCGCAGGAGGCTCCCGGCACGATCGATCCGTTTGTCGAACGTAACCGAGTCGGAGAGATGGCCGAGGTTTCCGCGCAGCTTCTCCCGCATCATCGCCTTGACCATCGGCAGCTCGAAGTTCGTTCTGACGGTGACGGTAAGGCCACGGAAGTCGAACGCGCAATTGAGGCCGAAGATCGTGCCGAACAGATCGCTGCGCAGATAGGTCCGCTCATCGGTGAGGATCATTTCGGCCGGGGAGAGCGTCAGCTCGGCCCCGTACTCGATGCGCCGATCCAGCATATCGATCCGATAGGGACGGCTCTCGTTCTCGATGAACCCGGTCAGGATGGCGCCATCGGCCGAGAGGTCGGCCTTCAGGTGGAGCGCTGCAAAGAGGTCGATGATCGGAAGATAGAGCGTATCGGACAGAAAGACCGCCGGCACGATTATCGAGCCGACGCCCGGCACGTTCACCTGTATGGTGATCTCCTCCGCCCCATCCTTGTCCAGCGACTGCGCGGCGACGATTGCCGGAGCAACCGCGATGGCGAGCAGTGCCAGAAGGACTATGGAGAGGATGCGCTTCACTATGCTGGATCGGGAGAAGAATGCTGCTGGATTCGGGCCGGCACCGGACGTATGCGGCAGCCCACGCAGCTACCCTTTGGCAAGATCGCGCCAAAGGGTAGAGAGATCGAATTCTCCAGGGAAATGCGCTTTTCGCGCTACTGGCGGTGTATGATTTCAGGACACGATCCGAAGTCCGAACATCGGGCGCGCCATGGCGGACGGGAGATCAGAGCTTGAGCTCGGAGGTAGCCAGCGGCGTGCTCTTCAGATCATTTCTGCTCATGTACTCGACCGTCAGCCGGCCGTTGGCGAGGCGAAGGCTCTCCGGCACCGCGAGCGGGAGCTGCAGCGTCCGTGTGACGTTCGGCGTGTAGACCGCAACACCCTTGAGCGTGGCAAGCTCGACCTCGCTCCCCCCCGCCGGCTGGAATTTCACCCTGATGTCGCCGTAGACCGACTCGCTTCCGGTGCGGGTGAAGACCATCGACAGAAGAGGCTTGTGGGCGGAATCCTTCCCCTGTCCCAGGCTCAGATCGCCGAGCGTGACGGAGGCATGCAGATCACCCCGGCGGATGATCATCGGGATCGAGACGCCGAAGAGCGCGGTCAGCTGCACACCGAACTCCGTGGGAGCAAGGGCCGTGTCGAGCTCGGAGGCCGGGAGGGCGCGCGGAACGGCCCGAAACAGCAGGTGCGAGCGATACTCCCCCTCGGGGAGCCCCTCGGGCGATTTCAACTGCACGCGGACGTTCTGTACCTCCTTCGGAGCAAGCACCACGCGGCGCGGGAAGAAACGCAACTGCTCGGTGGCGAACATCTGGCCGGAATCGGGGGCATCGATCTCCTGCAGCCGTCCATCGGGCGTCATACGATACTGCACCACCACCAGCTCGTAGACGGCGGTATCGGTCCCACGATTGACCAGCGTCAGCACCTCGTTCTTCTTTGCCCCCTCGAACGTGACGCGCGTCGGCGTCACCAGCAGATCGCCGGCCCCCTGAGCGTGTACCGAGCCGGAAGCAAAGAAGAAGGAGACGAGCGCCAGTGCAAATCCGGCCACTGCGGAGCAGAGCACCGAGCCGGCGTGCGAGCGACGAAGCGTGCGGGAATATCTGATTGCGGCCATGACGTATACCGATTGAATAATTAATGGAAAGATCCTGCTTTGCGTCGCGACAGGAGATTCATACTGTTCCTCCATCGCCCGTGTATATGCTCTATGGCAAGATCGGGCCAGAGGATATTATCGCCGAATTCCTACGGAAATCACGATTACCGATGAACCGGGATGTGTAGTTTCAGGACAGAGTCCGGGAACCATACAGTGCGGCCGGAGGAAAGCACCGCAGCCCGCAAACAGAAGTGGCCCACCAAAGGGCCACCCTGTCTTCACATCCATATATCCATCACAGACCATCGATTCCCATCATAACCACATCATGTATTCCACCGGGCGGACCCGCCATTATTGATACTGCACCGCGACGGTGAAGCTGCCGCTGTAGACCCCCACCGCCTGGTTCGACCCGATCCCCAACCGACCACCAACGTTGAACTGCTGCACACCACCCTCGTTGTTCAACACACCGGCC
>Ga0164241_10000562_pt1 | contig 64481 bp, 49 predicted proteins | sample OricomyardsoilBY_FD_108780 | JGI IMG/M metagenome (GOLD analysis project Ga0164241, IMG submission 108780) | Backyard soil microbial communities from Emeryville, California, USA - Original compost - Back yard soil (BY) | ecosystem: Environmental > Terrestrial > Soil > Unclassified | place: USA...
ACGCCGAGACTGTCGAAGCACTCCGTCAAAGTCGCAAACGAGCGGACGCCGACTCCGATACTGAAGCTCAAGCTAGCGCCAGCCATGCGCGCGGCCTGCGAGGAGGAGATCAACAAGATCTCGCCACGGGCCACGTGCTTACTCTTGAAGTACGTCCACCAGTCAGCGCCAGCGCTGATCGCCGACGGATCGAAGCCAGTCATCTGGGTCAATTCCATGATCCAGAGCGGATTCAGGCAATCGCAGATCAAGCCACGGAAGCGTAAGAGCTGCCTCTCGGCCAGGTCTTTGGTGATGTACCCGGTAAACCACGTCACTACCAGATTCGGCGCGAGCGCTTCGCTTCGGATCTCGCTACGTACGGACGTGGCGGGAACGGATGAACGCATTTTAAGGACGCTATCACCCTTCGGTGTGCGACCGAAAGAATGCGGCAAATGCCCTGAACTTGCTACACCGCCGAAGCCTCCGTGATACAAGCGTTCAGCATACGCTTGTCCAGTGCTGGAGAGACCATTGGCGACTCGACATCCAAGCGCCCTGCGGAAGGCAACTCACTGGCTCGAGACCGAGATCCCGAGCCGAAAACAGCTGTTCGCGAGCATCACCTGTCCATTCCCGCTACGCATCAATCCACACCTGGAGGCGGCGGAGCGCGCATCGTTGGCTTGGCTCGACGAGCTCGGCCTCACGCCAACGGTGAGCCAACGAGCCCGCGCGAGCAAGGCACACCTCAGTACCTTGGTTGCGGGCTTCTACCCCAACGCGGCGTTGCCAGAGCTCCAGTTGGCATCCGATTACGTGTGTTGGGCATTCGCCCTCGATGACGTCGGTGATGAGACGGACGTCGGCGCGCGACCAGCGCGCTTGATGGAACTATTCGAGAGCTTCAACCGCATCATGAACGGTCGGACAGCAGGGCAGACCGCAAATGCCCTCGATCGCGGCCTCGAAGACGTCATGCAGCGCGTTTCCAAGTTCACGAACGCAAGCCAACTGGCGGAATTCGTCGAGGGCAACCGCGCGTACTTCGGTGGCATGCTTTGGGAAGCCAACAATCGCGCCCACTCCCAAGTGCCCGACGAAACCGCCTATTTGACCCTTCGACCCGCCGCGGGAGCGGTGCCCTCCTTTTTCACTCTGATCGAACCGCTGGAGCGCATCGAGCTCAGTCCGCGCACTCGGATGCATCCCGAGGTCGAAAACTTGGCGAGGCTCAGCGGCAACATCATTTGTTGGATCAATGACGTTCTCTCCTACGAAAAGGAGCGCGCACATGGGGACGTCCACAACCTAGTGATGGTGTATGAGCACCACCGCGGGCTACCGCCGAACGTCGCAGCTCAGCAGGCAATCGCGCTGATCAACTCGGCCATCGCCGACTTCAGCACTGGCGCGCAACGCCTGCCGAGCTTCGGCAAAGCCGAAGATGAGCAGCTGCACCACTATCTGGACACGCTTCGCGCAGTGATTCGGATCACCCTGGCGTGGACCTACGATTCAACCAGGTATCACGACGATTTGCCGTGAGCTGCAGGCGCCCTCGCTCGTGCGTGACCGCTCACAGGTAGAACGGACACTTCATACACGAAGCACCCTCTGCTACCGAGAGCGGTCACTATCATCACGAGTGTCGGTTCCGTGAATCCGACGCAGTGAGCGATCAGTCGAGATCGGCCCCTGGCACCGGAACCGGCATCGAAAAGATGGCCGGGTGCGGAGTGACGCCGGCGAGCACGCTATTGATGGCGAAGTTGGTGACGTACGCCGTCTTCTTGTTGCCGGGAGCCGTGCCGAAGGCGATGCTGGACGGACTGTCGAACAGCGGACTCTGCGTGTAAACAGAGACCTTCCCCTTGCGATCGACCGTCCCAATCAAGTTCTGCGTGTTGACCACTGCGTAAACGGTGTCAGAGCGATCCAACGCAATGCCATCGACGCCTTTGAGCTGGGGACTCTCCGCGACGACCGCCGGTCTGCCGAGCGTATGGCAATGGTATGGAATGCGTAGGATACGACCGTAATCGATGACGCCCACGTAGAGGTTCCGCTTGGCCTGGTCCCAAGCGATGCCGTTGACGCCGAAGTCGCGGGTCGAAAACGCAGTGTCAGCGGGATTGCCCTTGAGCAACGGATCAGACATGGCAATCGTCACGAGACCATTGCCATCCACGTGATAGATGCGACCGAGGAACGAGTCGGTCACGAAGAAAGAGCCATCATCCTCGAAGGCAATGTCGTTGGGAAAGCCGCTGGGATCGAACGAAGCGAGCTGCTCGACGATGCCGGTATCGGGATCCGTACGCCACACGAACGCTGCCGGTTGATCCACGGAGAAGCTCGACGACATGGTGTAGATGAGTCCGTCAGGGCCGACCTTGATGCCGGTCATGACGCCCCCCGGAGGCAACGGGATAGTTGCGAGTGTCACCGTGGTGTTGTTCGACGAGAGCTGGCGGATCTGTCCGTTGAAGAGCGAGAAGAGCACGTGCCCCTCATCATCGGTCGTGATCGACTCCGGCAATTCACTGAGGTTCGGATCGAATGTGACGAGCTGAGTCACGGTGGGCGGCGCAGCCTTCGCTTGCGCGGCCCCATTGACACACAAAACCAAAGCCAGACCCATTGCGCACGAAACTGACGTTGCCCCGAGAACGAATTTCAGCATGGCTTTCTCCTGTCCCCTTTTCAAAACCCGGCTGCCACATTGCCCGGTATCGACCCATCCGTCTACGAGTTCGTATTGAAGTCGGCTGATTCACACACACCCATGCACACATCAGGGGATGAGCGCGAATAGCGGCGAAACCCGACGCGACCCAGCGAACCACTCGCTGTATTCACCCATTCGGCCCATCACTCGAATTGGGGACTCGAGGCTGCGCCACACAGCGAGCTACGCGACGCACTTCCACGCGCGCGCCCGCTACCCCAATCCAAACCTGACTCTCAGCGAGAGTGGGGTTGGTTTGGCAAGCGGGCTCTGTGCCTCGGAGCACGGCGCAAAGCCCGCAGTACGTGAACGCTCAGTGTCAGCGCTGCACCGTGGTGACGAACGTGCTGATACTTTGCGCGGGAGCCGTGACGTTCACGAATGAGCCGCCGCTCGGGATGCTGCCGAGACTCTGGAGATCTTCGGTCGCGGAGGTGCGGTAGCTCGAGACATCGCCGAGAGTCCCGGAATCGAGCTGGATCGAGAAGGATGTATCCGCGGTGCCTCGGTTGACGGCGACCAGCGTGAGGCCTGTGCCGGCTGCGTCTTTGAACGCGGCCAGCAGCAAATCATTGCCGATGCGGCTCGTCGCCTCGAGGCGGTAATAGCCGGGCCGAACGAAGCGGCTGAATTGCCCGAGGGCCCACAAGTTCTTGTTCGGCAGCCCGCTGCTGTCGACCAAGTCCTTATACCACCAGTGCACGTACGCGCTGATGTTTGCGGTCGTGAAATCAGATTGGAGCAGGCGCGCGAAAATCAACGCGCTCGAGAGTGGCGTCTCGGCCTTGAAGGCATTCGTGCTCCACTCGGTGACCCAAATCTTCTTGCCGGCCGCGATCGACTGGGTGAACGGGATGGGCGCGTAGCTAGCCACGTTCCACGGACCGAACTCGTATTGGTGTGCACCGACGATGCCGATCAGCGAGGCCGTGTTGCTGTCTGCGAGGCTCGGCAAAAGCAAACTCTCGCTGAAGTTCTCCATTTCTGGGGCGAGAATCGAAAACCCTGGCAGCGCGCTGAAAACGCCCTTCTTCTCGAACTCGGTACGCAGCACCGTCAGGAAGCTGTGCATCTGCTCGTCGGACCAATCCGCAGATTCGTACGTCACCTTGTAGTTGGGTTCATTTTGCAGCGACAGCGCGGTGAGCGGCGCGCCCATCTTGCTCGCGAAGCCGAGCGCGTAGTCCGCGAGGACGTCCGCGTAGTCTTGGTAGTGCGCGGGGTCCAAATAGCCGCCCACTTCGGGAGAGTTCACGTAGTCCGCGACGCCGAGCTTCCAACGCGCAGTGTCGTTGTTCGGTGGCGTCCAGGGCGTGCTGAAGTAAGTCGGAACTTGGTAATCGGGGTTTCCGTTCAGCACGGCGATCAACTTGCGCGTCGCCGACAAATCCCAATTGTTCCAGTTCAGGGTAAAGGTTTTGTACGCGTCGCTGCCGGTACCAGTGGTCGTGAAGTTGTAGTTCCCGGCGCCCAGGAAGTTGTCATTGTTGATCGGGTTTTCACGAAACGGGATGCGGTTGCGCAAGATCGACAACCCGGCACCCTTGCTGACGCTGAAAAACGCATCCAGTTGTGCGGTGGGTGGAACCGCGCCCCATGAGGTCGCGATTCCAAAGCCGTCGATGCGCTGTCGCGTGACGCCGTAGCTCACCTTCACGACGTTTGCCATCGGACCGCCGGCTGCGCCGCCCGCTGCAAGGCCGCCTGAACCCGCACCGCTCGGTTCCGCTCCGCCATTGCTCGCGCCGCCCGCGGTGTCAGCACCACCTGCGCTGGAGCCACCTGCGCTCGCGCCGCCCGTGCCTACATCGACCGGCTCGTTCCCCTCGCCTGCCTCGCCCGCAGCGCTCGTTTCGTCTGAAGCGCTCCCTGCGCCTGCATCACCGTGGCTAGGGGCTCCGCCTACATCATCGACCGAACCAGCTCGCCCGCTCTGTTCTTCGCTTTCGAGCGTGCCAGCGCTACCGCCATTGCCGTTCGCGGCGTTGCGCGGAAGCGTTTTCGGCGTGTCCATGCAACCCGCGCAGAAGGCGAGCAATGCGAGACAAGAGAAGCGTCTCGTGATGAGCCGCGTGTATCGAGAGTATGAGTGTGATGGGGAGTTCAATTTAAAAACCGTAATGGGATCGTCGAGTCAAGACGGCCACATCAGGCAGTAATTTAGGGTTCGGGAATGTTACGAATGGACACGGTCCCGTGACGCTCGCACGCCAGCTCACTTTCCTGTATGAGCGGTCGGATGAGCAGCTCGGAGGCAAAACCCAGCAACGGCATTGGCGCAAGTCACGCCTCGTCAGTCCTCACGGTCGTCGCACTCGGGCTCGTCGCAGCACTCGGCGGCCACTCGCTGTTTTGGACGATCTTCGCCGTCGCAGCACTCGGCGCGTCAGTGACTACTGCCGTGCACCACGCTGAAGTGATCGCCGCGCGCGTCGGTCCGACGCTCGGAGCGCTCGTGCTCGCGCTCGCGGTCACCGTGATCGAAGTCGGCTTGATCGTCTCGATGATGACGAACGATACGCCGGACTCCGCGGTGGTCGCGCGCGACACCGTTTACGCGGCCGTGATCATCGTCACCAATGGGATCTTGGGCGTGTGCTTGCTCGTTGGTGGTTTGCGCTTCAAGGAGCTCGGCTTCCACGCGGGCGGCACGAACTCGTTGCTGGCGGTCCTCGCTGTGCTCTCTGGCCTCACGCTCGTACTCCCGAACTACACGACGTCGACGCCGGGCCCGATGTACAACTCGGCGCAGCTCGTCTTCGCGTCCGCAGCGTCGCTCGTGCTCTACGGCTGCTTGCTCTTTGCGCAGACCAAGACGCACAAGGACTACTTCGAAACGCCTGGCGTTGCAGACTCGGGTGGACACGGCGGGCACGGTGGTCCTCCCCCGACGGCCAACATGGCGTGGCTCAGCTTTGCGTGTCTGATGTTGAGTCTGGTCTCGGTGATCGGTTTGGCGAAAACATTGAGTCCAGCGATCGAGGCCGGGATCGCGGCGGTGGCTGCACCGCGCGCGACGGTCGGCATCGTGATCGCGTTACTCGTGCTCGCCCCGGAAATGTTCGCGGCGCTCGCTGCCGCTCGTCACAATCGCCTCCAGACCAGCCTGAACCTCGCGCTCGGCTCGGGTGCCGCTAGCATCGCGCTCACGATCCCCGTGGTCAGCGCCTTTGCCATTGCGACCGGACGCACGCTCATTCTCGGCATCGACTCGAAGCACATCGTGTTCCTCGTGCTCACATTCGTCACCAGCGGGCTCACCCTGGGCCGCGGCAGTACTACGGCCTTACAGGGCTTGACGCACCTCGTGCTGCTGTGCGCGTTCGTCGCCTTCTCGTTCATCCCCTGATTTGGAGCATCGACGTCCCTCCCGAGAATTCGTCTTACACTCGCATACGTCTACGCCCTCGCCGGAGGCACGCATACCCGAGCGCGTGAGTCCGCGATGCGTTATAGTTCTTTCTTCTGCCTAACAGCGCGCGCCCGAGCGCGTGCTCATTGGACGAAAGGGTGGCTCGATGATTGGTTGGTGCGCGCAACGTTCCATGTGGCCCCTGACGGTGATCGCAACCTTGAGTTCGGTCCTGTGCGTGCAGGCCTGTTCGGGCAAGGTGGAGCGGTCCTCGGACTGTGGCAGTGATTCGAGCTGCGGCGCGAGTGGAGCATCAGGCGGCAAGGGGCAAGGGGGGAGCGCGGCTATTTCGGGATTGGCGGGAACTGGTGCCGCGCCCGCCACGTGCTTGAACTCCCAGAAGGACGCCGACGAGGCCGACGTGGATTGTGGTGGTCCCAATAGTTGCGACCGTTGCACTGCAGGCAGCCGCTGCGCCGCGAACAGTGATTGTGAGAGCGACTTCTGCAAGAGCGGTCATTGTGCCGAAGCGACTTGCACTGATCGGTTCAAGAACCAAGACGAGACCGACGTCGATTGCGGTGGAAGTTGCCTCCCCTGCGACTCGGGCGCTCTTTGCGCGAGCGACGCCGATTGTGATGGCGGATACTGCAATGAACGAACGCTCTGTGACGATCACTGCATGAGCGGAAAGCGAGAGGCGGACGAGACGGACGTCGATTGTGGTGGCTCCACTTGCCAAACGTGTGCCGACAATCAGCGTTGCCAACAGGGCACTGATTGCACGAGCTTGGTCTGCACCAAAGGGCGCTGTGTGACCCCGACCTGCACCGATAAGCTGCTGAACCAAGACGAAAGCGACGTCGACTGCGGTGGCGGCTGCAGCCCTAGCAAGGCGTGTCCCATCGGTTCGCGCTGCAACTCAGCCGCTGACTGCGCAAGCTTCATTTGTAGTCCAACGGCTGGCAAGTGCGTGGCAGACACCGTGGCTCCAACGACGGACGTGATCGATGACGTCGAGGACGGAGATCTAAACCTCCCAATTCCCACGCGCGCGGGCCGCGTTGGCAACTGGTATGCCTACGGCGATGGCAGCGGGGTCGTCGCCGTCGACGTCGCGACCATCAACCGCGGGGCAACCAGTGTGAAAGGGCTGCACACGAAGGGCAAAGACTTCACGAACTGGGGTTCCGGTATCGGAGTGGACCTCAATAACGCCAGCAGCAAGTCCGCCTACGACGCGTCTGCGTACTCCGGTGTCACTTTTTGGGCCCGTGCGGCGAGTTCGACGTCATTCACCGTCTCCCTGCCCGACGTTGACACCGATCAGGCCGGCGGGAACTGCACATCTTGCGCTCATCACTACTACAAGGCATTCACCGCAACCACGGACTGGCAGCGTTTCACGCTCAAGTTCTCCGAGCTCTCACTCGAGGCCGGCGGCGCCCCGACGCCCGTCCCTGCATTCAAAGCGAGCGGGATGTTCTCCGTGCTGTTCAGGTTCAATCCAGGGCTGAGCTACGAGATGTTGATCGACGACATCGCCTTTATCAAGGGCTAGAATCGCGGCGCAGTTGTTACTCCCGGATCCGTACCGTCGAGGCGTAAACCAAGACTTTGGACCGGGAGAACACAGCATGAAGCACAGCACAGGAACGCGCGAAGACTGGCTCGCAGCACGGCTCGAGCTTTTGAAAGCAGAGAAAGAGCTGACGCGACAAGGCGACGCGCTCGCCGAGCAGCGGCAGAAGCTGCCCTGGGTGCGCGTCGATAAGAGTTACCAGTTCGAAACGGATGCGGGCCCCTCGAGCTTGAAGGATCTCTTCAGGGGCCGCTCGCAGCTGCTCATCTACCACTTCATGTTTGGACCGGACTATGCAGCCGGTTGCCCATCTTGCTCGTTCATCGCGGACGGCTTCAACGGCTTTACCGTTCATCTCGCGCAGCATGACGTGATGTTGTGGGCGGTATCACGCGCGCCGCTACCGAAGCTCACCGCGTACAAGCAACGCATGGGTTGGACATTCCCCTGGGCGTCGTCCTTCGGCGGTGACTTCAATGCGGACTTCAGCGTTGGCTTCACGCCGGAAGAGCAATTCGAAACGGGTATTGACTACAACTACCGTCACGAGCCGAAGCGCGACCGATCCGCGACGGGTTCAATCCCAGGCAGCCACGCCGCGATGTGCGGTGTGGATGCGCCCACTTACTTGCGCGAGCGGCCAGGAATGAGCGCTTTCGTGCTCGAAGACGACGTGATCCACCATACATACTCGACCTATTCACGCGGCGTCGACGCGCTTTGGGGTGCGAACCAGTGGCTCGATCGCGCGCCGAACGGGCGAAATCAGCAAGGCGCGTGGTGGAAGCGGCACGACGAATACCCGAATGAACGACGGTAGTTCGCACCGGGGGGACTGATCCGGAACGCCCATGTCGAGCTACGGACCGGTCATGCACACGGTGCCCGCGGTGGCACCGCAGCCTCCCAAGAACTGATCCGGTGCCAGCGTATCGAGCCCGCAGTGGGTCCAGTTGCAATGGTTGCCCTCGGCGTCGTTGCCGCTCGCCGAGCAAATATGCATGGGGTTGTCCATGCCGCAGGAAGTGCCGAGTGAGGTGGATGCCGAAACCCAGCAATTGCCGGAACCGCTTCCGAGATAGCGCAGTGCTTCGTTGGTCCAGTAATTGTGAGTGGGTGCCAAACTGCCGCGTTGGCCAGGCCAAAGGTTGGATGGGATCGCAATCTGACGAGGGCCACAGAGGCTCTCGCGGTTGCCCCAACCCACCGAGCCAGCACAGCCGATGATGTGTCGATTCCACTGTTGTTCCATGGTGCCGTCCGCGCACATCTTGTACGGCACACACAACGCGCCAGCAGTCGTGTTGCCGAAACAGCCTCCGAAGTACTCGTTGGCCGTGGTGCTGTACGAAGAAGAGTTGCCGCAATTGGACCAATTGCAGTGGTTGCCCTCCGAATCGTTGCCGCCTGGCACACAGATGCGCATGGGCGTGTCGGCCGGGCACAGCGGGTCTGTACTCGTATTCGTGGCTTTACACGCGAGTGCGGAACCCGAGTAGTGTTGTGGCGGCGTCGCCGTCCAATAGTTGTGCGTTGGAACGGCGCCATTGCGATAGCGTAGCCAATCACTGTCATAGCCGAGCACGTAACCCGCCGTGCACAGCGTGGCCGCATTTGCGAGCGTCACCGCGCCAGCGCAACCCACCATGCCTCGTCCGAGCGTTTGTTCGACCGTGCCGTCGGCGCAGCCGCTGTCCGGAACGCAAAGCGTGCCGGCGGTGTGATTGCCAGCGCAGCCGCCGAAGTATTCATTGGGCGTCGTGCTGCCGGAATCGAAGGAGCAATTGAACCAGTTACAGTGGTTGCCCTCGGGGTCGACGACGGTGCTGGCGCAGACTCGCATCGGTTCATCCGAAGGACAGGTCGTCCCGCGTGTCGCGTATTCCGCCGAGCACATGCCGGTGCCGGTGCCGGTGTAGTTCAGAATGTCGTTGGTCCAGTAGTGATGAGTTGGGACGGTTGCACCACGCGAAGTACGCCAGGTCATGGACGCGAGCGGGTGGTAACCGCCCGCACATAAGCTCTTGCGGTTCGCGAAAGTCACTGACCCGGCGCAGCCCACGATGCCGCCAGCAAACACTTGCTCCGCAGTGCCGTCGGCGCAGCCCGCCGCTGACGATAGGAGCGGTTCGAGCACCGGCAGTGGCGGCAGTTGTGCCGGCACTAGCTCTTGGCTCTGGTTGCTGAGCTGCTCCTTAGGCGCGGAGTCATCATGCGCAGCACTGCACGCAACGAGGCTGCCCAGCCCTGCGATCGTTAGTGAAGTTCGCCAAAACAGTGCCAATCCTCGCGCTTTCATCGCCATTTTGCTCCGATAGGTCGCCATGACGGCGCTGTCGCTCCGAAGGCTGGCCATCGCAGCCCTCGGAGTTTGCGTAACACGTCACGTCCGAACAAACGATTGCAATGGCTCGCAATGCGCGACGGAGAAGTGACTATTGCAAGTGCGATAGGCGGCCAGAGCTGGACTCAGGGCCTCGCGTACGATCGCAGCATGGGTCGCTCGGCGTCCAGCTGAATCGCACGGGGAGCGGCATCGGGCCGCTCCCCATGAAACGTACGGCGCGAGCTAGTCGCGCCGCCGCTCAGCGTTTCGCTCGTCTCGCTACTGGCACTACGATGCTGCCACTGCCGCGGACGGAGGCTGATGCGTCAGTTGCCAAGTCGCACCGGCTCCACCGATTGCCGCCAAGAGGGTGCCGTAAATTAGATATCTTCTCATGTTCTCCTCCAGTATTCGTGCCAACATGACGAGTCCGGCGATACAAACCTCGAGCAAACCGGACCGTTCGAAAAGCAGTTGCCCGCGTAGGCGGGCTCGGGACGGATCTGTGCCGTTGTTGATCGCAAGACCAACTCACCGGGATAACTAAACAGTTCGAAAACCAATCAGGAACGCGACACGACAGAAATCACTTAATGCAAACAGACTTAGCCTGTTTGGCTAGGGCGTGCAGCCAATGACATTCACTCACTCTTCCACGCGAGTCGTCCCCAGTGCTTATAACCAGGGGATCATTTGTGGAAGCTGGGCGTTGAGCCCGGGCTCCCCAACATGCTCGTGCCGTGTCGAAAGCAGAGTTTTTTGCACCTCCCATGCCGCGCCCAGGCCAGTCGCCCAGCGCGAAGCTGACCCGAAGCAACGTGCGCCACTGACCTCCCGGCAAATCATAGGGGAAACCGGGGCATTGGGAGAGCTCCTAGCGCTCCCCTTCGCGATCACACGAACCCCAATATGGCCGCTCAACCTCCCTGAAAAAGCGCACCTCGGCTAGGAGCCGATCGCGCGCCACCCCAAGACCGCCAAACCCAAATCCCGGCCTGCCCGACCTCCGCGAGAATAGATAACACGCCGCCCTTGGCAGAACAAGAATACTTTCTCCATGATGTCGATTTAAGATCATCAGTCCGACACCGCGGAATTACGAGTCACTCTGTATCCATACTACGCCAATCGCCCTGGGAGGTCTCCTGGACGCGCGGCATCGTGACACTCGGCGCGCCGCCTTGGACCGAGGGCGGCGATGTGACTGCACTCGCGCTCCTCCCCGACACGCAGCACCACGTCGATCGGGTCGAGGTCGAGATCAACGGTCAGCCAACCAAGCTGTTGCTGGACACCGGGGCGTCGCTCTCTGCGTTGCCCGCTCCTGTCGCCGCCGCGCTAGGTCTTCCTGAGCGCACCTTCAAAGGTTCACTCAATAGTGCGGCCGGCTCCAGCGTGATCGACAGCGTCGTCGAGGGCCGGCTTCGAATCGGATCGATCGACCTCGGGCCGATTGCATTTGCGAGGCTGCCAAGTGGCGGCAAACAAGCGCTCCTCGGTCTCGATATCTTGTCGCGCTTCGACTTCCAGGTAATTCCAGGCCAGCGCTTGCGGATTTCGCCGTGAGGGGAACACAATCAAGGGCCCTCGCGGGGGAGCGCGGAGCGCGCGAGATGCGCGAGGTGCCGGAGCCGACTACTTCAACAGCAGTCGAGCATCGAGCGCCAGCGTGCGTAGCCCGTGCTTCTTGGCGATCTCGATCAAGTGCTGGGTGCCTCCGCTGCCGTCCCCCTCACGCTCTTCATTGAAGAGCGCGATCAGCGTCTGGTCGGCAGCATCGGTCGCCAATGTGCTGTACATCATCCAAAGGTTATTTCGATCCCAGATGTTGTAATCAGCGCGACTCGCGAGCCAGTTGGGCGGCACCAAGGAATTCTGCAAGATCCGCGGCGTCGACTTTTTGCAGAGCGCCTGAAAGCGCGCCACCCAACGCTCGCCGGCGTCTTCCACCGACTGCGCTTGAAAATCCGGCACGGGCAGCGCGAGGTACAGTTCGGTCTCGATGCCGAGCTCCGCGCACACTTCGTGAAACAAGATATCACCCCCCGAGGCGCCGCCCGCGATGCCCAAGGTGTTCGCTGTATCGGCCCCGACTTCCTGCTTCAGCGCGTCGAGGATCAGCTGTCTAGCGAGCTTTTCTGCGCCCGATGTGCGGGGGAATCGAGCCTTGTCGGCTGGGCGGCTCGCCGCATCGACTCGGTGACCCGTAAACAACAGCGCGCGCTTCAACCCGCGCTCGGGCGGTGAATGCTTCTGCATCTCTTCATCCATCACCTGGAGCGCTGCACTGACACCCGGCTCGAAGAGCTGAAGTTCTTTGAAGATGTCGAGGTTGCGCCGACTTGCCTCGAGCGAGAAGCGATCGGCCCCTGCGTTGGCTTCGCGGTAACGATTCATGATCATCGCCTTCTTGCTCGGATCGTTGATCAACGTGAGTTCTGCGATGCTCGATGCGGACCACGGATCGGGGGGAGGCTGAAACTCCTTGAACAGGCTGTCGAGACGCAACGCCAACCGGAGCGACGCGGTCATGCGCTCGACGAGCGTCTCGCGCCGGCTCAGTTCCACCTGCGCTTCTTCGTGCAGGTTGGACCAGGCGTCGGGGAAGCGCCGCGCGAGCAGAGTTTGGACCTTCAGAAAGCTCAGCGCGTTGATGGCCGGATAGTGTTGATCCAGGTCCAAGGCCGCCGCGCGCATGTAGCACTCGAGCATCCGCGCCAGGCACGGCGATTCGAGCGCGCGTTGGGCACGCAGGTCCGGATCATCGTCGCGATAGTCTTCGAGCCAGCGAGTTTTTGCACTGCTGCCCAAGAGCGCATCGAGCTCGGCCTTTTCCGTTCTGCTTTCGGCGACTTCGAGCGCTCTGCCGATCGCCTGTTCGGACAAGGTCGTGAGGTCTACCTTTTCTGGACCACTCACGGCAGCGGACAAGCGCTGATAGATGGTACCGAGCCGCCAGTTGGCGTGGGCGTGCATGCGGTTTCCGAGCAGCAACGACTCGAAGGTGACTTTGGCGCCGGCGTACGCGCGCAGCTTGAACTGCGCGTCGCCCACGATCACCAAGCCTTCGCGATCCCACTCGAACAATTCGCATTCGCTGGCCAAGAGCCGCAAGTCTCCGCGGCGTCCGGTGTTCTGTGCCCGGACCACGTCTTCCCGAAAGTCGTTCGGCACCTTCACCAAGTCGCCCCTCCCGTGGGGCTCCAGGTCATTCAACAGGAGGAAGATGGGGCTATCCCGTCCGCCCGCGACCGTCGCTCGAATGGCTTGTGCGAGCGCTTCGATCGAGTCGCCGAGCTTTTCTAGATCGTATTCGAAATACCGGTCGGTCTGGAGATCGAATGGATACTTCCGGTCTGGCAGCTTCGCGCGAATGAGGTGCGTGTACTCCGGGCGCAAGGCGTGGCGCACCCCGAGTTCGTAAAAAACGTTGGCGTTGTGAATGGTAACGTCCACGACGACGAGATCGCTCACCGCGAGCAGGCGAAACATGTCCTCGCGAATATTGCCGGCCTTGCTGATGAGTCCCGTGGTGCCGCCGACGAGCGGCATTCCGAGTTCGCGCAGCCGAGCGAGCGCCTTGTCGATTAGCTCCCGCTGGACCCGGTCGAAATCGATATTTTGCTGAACGCCGAATGGTCTGACGATGAATGCGCGCATGTTCGTTCGCCCAGACGGAAGGCCACGTACTCGGCATCGAGCACGCCCCCCCGAGAGACCATCTTACGCATCCAGAGCAGCAACCCCTAACAATCCCCTCTGCGCGAATAAGTTACTCATCTCAGTTTTGGTCCACAAAATGACTACAGCGAGAAAGCCTCGCGTGCGGACAGAATCAGCGAGATCGGTCAGCTGCTTCAAAAAAACGACGCGCACGCACGCCGAGCCGGCTAACGTGCTCAGAACATGGCTACCGGTACGGGCGCGCCAGCCCGAGTGATCGCGATCGGAGATCTGAATGGTGCGCACGATGTGCTTGTCGACATTCTGCGCGGAATCGGGCTCGTCAATCGCAACCTCGACTGGTCAGGCAAGCGCGACGAACTGGTGCAGATGGGCGATCTGTTCAATCGAGGCGGCGGTGCCGCACAGGCGCTCCGCCTGCTCCTCAAATTGCAGCGGCAAGCGCGCAAGGCCGGTGGCAAAGTCACGATCCTGCTCGGTAATCATGAGGTGATGACCGCGCTACGGCACGAGGGTTATTGCACAGAGGACGAATACTTGTCGTTTGCCAGCGCAGCCGAGCGGCGAGCCTGGCCAACGCGAGTGCGTCGAGCAATGTTGCGCCTCATTCGACAACGCCCGAAAGGGATAGTGACGCCTATCGGGCCTCGGCTCGAAAGCTGGAAGATGGAGCATGTGCCGGGGCGAACGGAGCTCCGCCGCGCGCTTGGACCGCGCGGCACCCTCGGCCGCGCGTTACGCGCGTTGCCGGTAGCCTACGTCACTTCGCAGACGCTCTTCGTGCACGGCGGGCTCCTGCCTGCCTGGGCGCGCTTGGGGATCGAGGGATTGAATCAAAAGGCGCGCGAGTGTTGGGCAGCTTCGCGCCAGAACCTTTGGTCTTTGCCCAAAAAGAGCTTGTTTCGCAATGGCACCGGGCCACTCTGGGATCGCAGTTTGGTCCGTGGCGGGCCACGGTCTAAGCAGGCTCTCGGTGAAACCCTGCGCCTTTTGGGAGCCGAACGCATGGTCGTCGGCCACTCGCAAACGGCTTCATTGCCGCAAGGCCGGGAAGGCCGAATCCTCGTTGCTGCCGCAGGGCGACTGATCGACGTCGACGTCGGCCTTAGCTCGCAGCGACGGACGGCGAGCGCCGCGCTGATCATTCAGGGCGATCGCGGCCATGAATGGACTCCAGACGGCCAGACTCTACTGTGGAACCGCCGAGGCTCCGGAGCGCGTCGAAGATGAATGGCGACAGCATGTTGCGACGCGCGTCCAGCGATATCACGGCGCCGCGGCGCACTTGCCGTACGCGCAATTCCTGTCACCGTCGCACACGCCGTGTTCGCCACAGGGAGCTCCAGTAGGCAATCCGCTGCATGGTCCTTGCTCGACGGGCTTCGGACTTACGCATGGTTGGCTCTGGCAGTCGTCGTTCGAGCTGCAGGGTTCATTCTCGGCGCCGGAGCTGCACACACCGAGCTGCCCCGGACGATTCAGCACGCATCGCCCGCTCTGACACCCCGCGCCGCTTGCGCACACGTCACCTGACACGCCGGCGACGCACTTCCCGAGGTTGGGGGAGACGGGGGAGCAGAAGGTGCCAGGCTTGCAGTCGCCTTCCTGGCACGGCTCGCCGAGCTCGCCGCCGCTGCATTGGCCGGCCGGGGCCCCATACATGACGCACAGTCCGCTCGAGCAATCGCCCCCGTCGCGGCAATTCGAGAATGATTTGCCATCACTGCAGCGCCAATCTCCCGAGGGGCTGGGAATGCAGTTTCCTGACTCGCAGTCGTCTGCGTGTCCGCAGAAAGCGTTGTTGAGGCCGTCGGTACAGAAGCCGAACATGGTCGAGGACTCCGCGACGCACTTACCGTGATCGGGGCACCAACCATCCGACCTGCAGACGCCTGCACTGAGGCAACTCAAAAGGTCGATGAAATATGGCCTCTCGCTCGAGAACTCGGGTGACGACGGATCGGGGACGTCCTTGCAGATTTGGGCGCAATCTCCGCCCACGACGCAGTGACCGTGCGCGCAGCGCTCGATGGGCTGCTGCAATACCAGCGGCGCGCCCTGGTAGGTGCCCGTGAAACACGGGCACTCGATGGGCTCCTCGGGACACTCCGCGCAACCTTCGAGATAGGCAATTCTGAGCGGCTGGCATTGCCAGTCCTCGGCAGGGATGCCGACCAAAACCGATTGCCCACCGCTGCCTGCGTTTGGATCATCGCCACCCGCATTGTCGAAACCGCCTTGGCCTGCGCTGTCGTTCGTAACCCCGCTCGCACCGGGCAAACCACCTGCGCCGGCCTGGTTCCGGTCGCCCGTGCGACTGGCAACGCCGCCGCAACCAACGAACGCGACAGCGATCGCGATCAGCCCCCGATTGAGCAAAGACATCTCGCCCAAGCTCAGCACGCTTTCTCCCCGCTTGCCAGCATGACGCGCGGCGGCGAAGAACTCACGCTCAACTGTAGAATGCAACTAACCAGACAGTTGGCTCGTCAGGCGCAGTGGAGCGGACCCGGTGCCGAAGATGCGCTTCGAGCTCCAGCCAATCGCCGGGGTGCAGGCTAACCGTGCGCCCGTCGGCGAACTCGAGCTCCGCGTGGCCTTGCAGCAACATTACGAATTCATGCTCCGCCTGATCGTACCAAAACCCTTCAGGTGAGGACTGGCCCTGTGACACGATGCGCTCGAAGCGCACGCTGCCGCGAGTGACGAGCGACGTGACGACCTCGGCCGCGGCAGCGTTCGGCATCGAAGCGAGCAGATTGTTGGGCAGCACGACCCAGAGTCTCGCACATTCAGCGTGGGCAGCAGATGGCTGAGCTGAAGTTCTTTGGCCTGTCGCCGACCTGCTAGAGTCAGGACTCGTTCGTGATCGTGTAGATATCCCACCCGTGTCGGCGGTCACCGGACTTGAACACGCGGCGCAGCAGGCGCTGATGGCCGTCATTGTCGGCCTTTGGCGCAGCAAGAACGACGTAACGGAGATCGTACTTGCGCGCTAGCGCGCGGAAGTCAGCTTCATCCCCGGTATCGAGATCCGCGAATAGCCGATTCGAGTCGTCGTTGCGCGGCTTCAGCGCGACGAAGGGATTCGAAAAGAGTTGCGGCAAGGACACGAGCTTTCGCCCCGCGGGCTGAACCCCATAAAAATTCGCGGTGTTTTCTGCGAGCACGACGTCCGAGGGCGCCGAGTTGCGAAGCAGCCAATCGTAGACTTCCGTCGCGGGATCGCCTGCATAGCGCAGCGCCTCATTGCGATTGTCAACCAGGTCCGCGCGCTCGGCATAGCGCGAATACTTCGCGAGCGCGACGGTGCTCAGTAGCGCGGCTGCCAGAGCAAGAGACCGCCACTGTCGTTCAGTCGGTCGCTCCGAGAGCACAGCAACGAGCACCTCGAAGCGCGCGTCCAGGAGTCGCCCCACGAGCGCGGCGACGCCCACGCCGAACAGCACTGACTGCAACGCCTGGAGATAGAAGAAAAAGTGCCAGGACGGAAGAAATGGAGGCAGCGCGATCAGCTGTGCTGCGTAGCCATAGCCGAGCCCCAGGCTTGCAACGAGAGCCCAACCCAAAACGCCTCGCGCGGTGTGTCGGCACACCCCGCTTTGGCCGCGGAAAGTCGCGATCAAGGTTACCGCACCAGCCAGTGCCAACGTCCCGCGCAAGCCGATGAGCCGCTCGGCTGGGACCTTCCAACCTTGTAGCGTGAGCTCACCCGCTACCCAAGTGAGTGGCGCAGGGTTTTGCACAATCCGCGGCCGGCTCAACCACTCACGAAGGAACGGCCAGCCCGCGATAATGCTCGTCAGTCCGATCACCGCAAAGAACGATAGCAGCGCGCCGCGGCGCGCGAAGGTCGCCCCGGACGGCAAAAATTCGGCCACGAAAGCGACGCCCAAAACTCCGACGAGCAGGAACACGGGCGCCGCATGCGCCAGCAACGTCAGTCCGATAACCGCGCCCACGAGCGGCGCGAAAGCGAGCTGTCTCCGCCGCACCGCCCAAACCCAAGCCAGCAGAGCCAGATAGAAAAGCCCCTGAGCAAAGTTGCACGGCCACAGCCACGGCGAGTAGGTCGCGTGCAACCAAGACGGCCAATGCAAGGGCCCAAAGAACAAGAAACTCAGCAAGCTCGCCAAGGCGACGCCGGGATTGAACAGCACCCGAACCAGCGCATAGAACGCGAGCGGGGCGAGCAAGTTCAGGCCCGTGCCGAAGCGCGTATACGCTTCATGCAGCGGCGTGTGCCCCACGCGGCTAGCAAACGCAACCAGCGCTGGAACTAGCGGATTGTACCAACGACGCTCGCCCAGGTAGGAAGGATCGGCTCCGCCTTGACCATCCAGCATGCTCTGCGCCGCGCCGAGATCACGATACAAGTCGTTCTCGCACGGCCAGGTGAGGTCATGCATCTTCTGCCAAGCCGTGACCCACACGACAAAACACAGGATGAGCGCGGCGAGATCGAATGCCCAGCTCCGACCCAACTTCGAGAAGCGCGATACGGCAACGGTGCGTGTCAAGTCTCGCTGATTTTCAGTTCGATCCGCTCCCATGCCTTCCGCCGCGCGCATCGTGTCAGATGACGAGCAGCCGAGCAATGGCAACCCAGTCGGGCCGCCGAGGCAGTCATGGGGATGAGTAACGGTAACTCTCGAGAGATGTCAGCGGGAGGCGCGGCTCCTCGCGGCAAAAGAAACCGCCTCAAGCGCTAGCGTTTCAGGCGCTCGACAATGGGCTTCCCAGTTTTGAAGTCCTTGCCCTTGATGTCGATGTATTCGACGGAGAACGGGCCCGAGAGCTGCGCGTGGATCGAGAGCAGTTCCGCGGTGACGCCAGCGATTGTCGCGCGAGCGACGGCCACGCACTTGCCGTTCGAACCGCGGCGCGTCGCGATGCCAATGGGACGCGCGACCGCCTTGAGGCGCATAGCATAGTCGGATTCGGTCGGGCTTCGTTTGACGATGCGCTGGGCGGCGATGCCGTAGGCCATCGCGTCGAACATGCCCGTCGCGTGGGTGACGACTGGAGGAGCCTTTTCGAATTCGCGCCAATAAGGCGTGACCGCTTCGTCGTTGATGGGCTGGCAGTTCTTGTCGAGCCGCATCCAATAGTCGACGCGGTTATGGTCGTCGCTCTTGGAGATGAAGAAGACGGTTGCGATGTCGTTGGGGCCGAACGGGGGATAAGCGGCGAGTGCCGCTCTCGCGGTAAGCGCGCAGGCAAGCGCGCAGAGCAGAGCCGCGCGCGGGCGCATCCCTCGCCGCTCGTGCGTGGCCGTTCCCGTGGCTAACATGCGTTCGACATCGTGAGCCATTGCGCGCGCGAGCGCCAGATTTCGGGGCCCTGACGACCATGGCGAGGGGTCCCGGAGTCACGACAACGTCATCAGTACGGACTCGGCTGGTCATCACCGATAAGCGGCGCGCCCCTCCGATTCTGCGCGTGCGCAGCGGCTGTGCGAGATCTCACTCGGCTCCGTAGGTGTCGCCTTCCCCACGCAAATGGGGGCGCGAATCGGGGGCGGAATGGGTGGATCTTCGCAGTCCGCGACGAGCGAGGTGAGGCAGCTCCATCGCCCCCAGGTGCCCCACGGACCATCGGGGGTCGGGTCTGGACACGCCGCGGGGTCGATGTCGCAGATGTCGCCCAAGCCGCTACCTTCGCTCGGGGGCGGACGACGTGGCTTCCGCGGCTGCGGAAACTCGAAACCGACTTCGCACCAGCACCTGCTGCAGCCGTAAGACCAGCTCGGGCTGTGGCGCGTCGAGGCAAAGCCATCGAAGTCGGTGCAGAGATTGCGACGAAGATCGTAGCTTGCCGGCATGTAGGACTTGGCGACGGATTGGACGCTCACCGCCGCGCAGTCGTCGCAATCTCGCGGAGCGAAGCCGCAGTGCTGCAGGAAACCCGCCATGTCGAAGTGCATTCGAACCGGGAGCTCGGGGTGCACGGCGAGGACATCGCGACGACAGCTCTCATAGAGTTGCTCGATCGTCAGCGACGGGAAGCCGCCTTCGTGAGTGCCGACGGAGCGTTCGGTCTCGTGCCAGACGGAAGTTCGGTGAGCGAGGTTGTTGAACTCCGACCGAGTGAACTCCTGAGGATTGAGTCGGACGAGAGTGCGCTGGGTGACGCGGCCTTCCGTCACTTGATACGCAGTGATCTCGAGCTCGCGCTCTCCGAGCTGATGCGCACGTGTGTACATGTACTCGCGAAAGGCGGCTTTCTTCCAAAGCTGAAGACTCACCTCTAGGTACTCGAGCGCGAGCTTTCGGTTTTGAACAGCAGGGACCGCGTCGGTCGTCGGCTCCCACGAGACGTAGCGTGCATCGAGCTGTGCCCAAGGATTCTGAAAAGACGGCTGGCGGCTCGCGCAGCGGCAGAGCAGCGCGCCCCACAGGAGGATGCCCAAGAGGCACAATCTTTGGACTTTCATGATCCCCGCAGATAGACCCGGTACAGAACCTTATGCTTGGCTCGGACGAGAACAGCGTTTGTGCTAGAGGTGACCAGTGATCGCGTTGCGCGAAGTCTGGAAACGCTCGGCCTCCTGGGCATGGCAGCTGGTACTCTTCGCGGGCTTGTTCGTTGCCGTCTCAGCTTACCAGACGCGGCATCATCTCGCGCGTCAGTCCGCGCCCGATTTCGCTTTGCGGGATCTCGCGGGGAACTCGATCTCGCTCTCTCAGTACAAAGGCAAGAAGGTGCTGATCCACTTTTTTGCGACCTGGTGCGGTGTCTGCCGAGCCGAGCTTCCGTCCGTGCGAGGCTTGGCCAAAAACCTTGGCCCGAACGAAGTGCTCCTGGCCGTCGTCGAAGACTCGGATGACGTCGCTGCCATTCGGCGGTTTGCGCGCGAACACGAGCTCGCGTATCCGGTTCTGCTCGGAACACGTGAGACTCTCGCTGCATATCGGGTTACGTCATTCCCGACCAACTACTACGTCAACGGCGACGGCAGCATTCAAGCTTCGACGGTTGGGCTGTCGACGCGGATTGGCATGACGTTTCGACTTTTTTGGACGAACGCGCGCTAGGACGCTCGTCGCGCACTAGCGCGCTCGTATCGACTGCCTGCCGCGAGCGGCGGCGAAGCCGTCTGAGAAAAAGTGATCGCGGGGCGGGTTGGCCTCCACTCACTACTCCTGAGCCAATTTTTCGCTCAGAACGAGTCCTCAGCGGCCACTTGTGTTGCGAGTTTGCAGATGAGCAGTAGCCATCACGCGCTTTCACGATTCAAATCTCGAGTGCTCACAACTTTGTTCGCGCTGACAGGCGCGCTCGCCTTCGGCTGCGATGCCTACGAAACGAGCGCCGAGCCTGACTCGGGCGCGTGGCGAGTCGATCTGCGTCGTTACGAGCAGGGCCTGGACGGAGCCGTGCCTGCCGACGGAAGTTGCCCTTTCGCGCAGTGGGATTGCACGCAACTGGCACCGGCGTGTAGCCGAGATGTCGTACAAGGTTCGGCCCTTGGTTGCTTTTGCAATCGATCTCGCCCACTCACGATCGAGGATTGCGGCGCGGACGAAAAGATCTATTGCCTCGATGGCACCCAGACCTCCGAGCAGGCTTGGAACGGCAGGGCACAAATTCAGTGTGCCTGCGCCGGCGCTCCCCCAAACGACCAATCCGACGTGAGCATGAATACGTGCTTGCGGCTGTTCGAGCAAAGCGCGACGACCATGAAAGTCGTGACGCCTCCAGAAGGCGGCTGCGGCCGCAACTTTTGCCCCCCGCCGCCGAACCAATTCATGTGTGCTTGCTTGTGACGCAAATGTGGCACGAGTGCGCTCGGGGTTCGAGTGCGGACCGAGCTGCACACGGTCGACGATCCGGTCTATCAACGAGTGATGATCACTCTCTACGGCATCGGTAACATCTTCGAAGGCGGGCATGGCGAGACGAAGGATCTGCGCGTGCAATGGGCGCTCGAAGAGGTGGGGCTCCCCTATCGTTTTCATGCGCTCGACCAGACCGCTGGCGACCTGGACAGTGAGTCGTTCGCGCGCCTCAGCCCTTTCCATCAAATCCCCGTCATTGCCGACGACGGCTTCGTGATCGCCGAGTCGATCGCCATCTTACTCTACGTTGCCGAGAAAGCCGGGCGGCTCATTCCCGCTGATGTGCAAGGTCGCACGACGGTGATGCAATGGTGCTTCGCTGCGGCGAGCACCGTCGCACCGACGCTACAAAGCATCGAGCTGATCGAGATCTTCGACGACAAGAAGACTGCGACTCACGTCCTCGAGGAGTCGCGCAAGCTGGCGGGGCGCTGGTTCGACCATCTCGAGCGCCGCCTCGCAGAGCGGGAATGGATCGCGCTCGCCGAGTTCACGGTGGCCGATATCGCCATGGCCTCCGTGCTGCGCACCATCCGGCAGACAGCCTTGATGGATCCCTACCCCCACATTAGGTCGTACTTCGAGCGCTGCCACGCCCGGCCCGCGTGGCAACGCACACTCGAGCTCGCTGCCGAGCGGCTTCATCGAAGCGTCGAGCAGATCCGTTGAGCGTGGCCTCAATCGGAGGTCGCTCGTAGCTCGAGCCGGCGCTCACCGGGCTACGCGACGGAAAACGCTCGCCGCGTCCGCTATCCAAGAAACCCGTACGCGCGTTACGTCCGTACGACCAGAGGCCCTCGGCTGGTGCGCGATGTGACGTCCACGACGCGCGACGCGCGAGCGCGTGACATTTCGCGACGGACCGGCCGGGGCTATCTGAGCGATCGAGCCGAGATTGCGCGGCATCCGAGCGTGCGTGTTGGGCCCGCTCTTTGCACTTGAGGCGCCCATCTCGCATCGGAGCTACTGTGAAATTCGTATACGACACTGGGGTTCGTCGAAGGCTTTTCCGAAATGTTCGTCTGTTGGGGAGTTGGAATACGGCAGGCCAACACTCGGACGAGTGGACCGAAGTGCCGATGGTCGAGCGCGTTTGTGATGACGGCGCCGTCTCATTCGAGGCCGAAGTCCCGCTTCAGCCGAGCGAAGTCGGCAAGCAATTCGCTTGGACCGTGCTGACCGACGGCCCGCTCGGGCTCGATCGCGAGAGCATCACGACCGAAGTGCCCGGCGCCGGACACGACGCCCTACACCGCACGTTCGTGCTGACGGACGACGGCAAGGAACAGCGCTATTACCTCACCCATGTGCGGCGCTTCGGCGCGCGCAAAGTTCGCTTGTCGGGCACCAGCAACGAGTTCGGGCTGCGATTCGCGGTGTGGGCCCCCAATGCGCGCCGAGTCGAAGTCGTGTTCGGCGACGTTGACTGCGGCTACATCGCGGATGATGGGACCGGCATCGACCCGCAACGCCCAGTAATTGGGCTCGAAAAGCACGCCGATGGGATCTGGAGCGCAGGCCCCTGGAATCGCCCCGAGCTGAAGTCTTTCGCTGATTTCGTCGGCGCGCCGTTCATGTATCGGATTGAAAACGAGCAGGGTGAGCTCACGTACCGCACCGATTTGCACTCGCGCGCGCAGCTCGGCAAGGGCGATCAAAATCCGGAGGGAAAGCCATACACCGGTCGCCCCGAGCAACTGAACGGCGTCGTGAGCTGCTCGCTCGTGGTCGACACGGAAAAGGTTCAAGCCAACCTCGATCCGAACGATCCAGCAGAAATATCGGACGAAGAGTTTTGGCGCGATGAATTCAGCCACGCGACTCCGTTCCCGTTGCGCATCGACGACATGGTCATCTACGAGCTGCACGTCGGCTCGCTCGGCTTTGGCCAAGACCGACCAGGCAATCTGGATGATGCGATTGCGCTGCTCGACTATTTGGTGGATCTGGGCGTCAACGCGGTGGAGCTGCTGCCGATAGCGGAGGCGCACGGATTCAACACCTGGGGTTACGGCAACTCGCACCATTTCGCGATCGAGTCGAGCGCGGGGGGACGCGACAAATTCCGCCACTTCGTGCGCGCCTGCCACCAGCGCGGCATCGCGGTGATCGTGGACGTGGTTTACAACCACTACGTGCCGAACGGCGAACGCGCGCAGTGGAACTACGATTCGCGCTCGGACGAGCATAATATTTATTACTGGTACGAGGGCAATCCGAGCGACTACGAGCGCCCGGACGGCGGCTATCTCGACAACCTGTCCACGGGCTACGCGCCACGTTTTCACGAAGAAATGGTGCGCAAGCTCTTCATCAGTAGCGCGGTCGCGCTAGTGGTCGACTTTCACGTCGATGGCTTTCGCGTCGACCAAACCACATCCATCCACGCTTACAACGTGGTTCACGCCGACGGTCGCCCCGCGGGCGCAGCGAACCAGGCCGGCGCACAATTTCTACGCGAGTTGAGCCGGACGCTGCGCTTGATTCGCCCGAGCACGTTGCTGATGTGTGAGGACCATTCGGATTGGGTGCTCGTGACCGAGCACCCGGATGGCGCAGGGCTCGGCTTCGACGCCACTTGGTATTCGAACTACTACCACAACCTGATCGGTGATACGGGCCGTGGCCCGGAGTGCGCGAACTTGCTCCGCACCGCGGGCATGGGTGGCAATGGAGAGCTGGCGATGGATCACTTTGCCGGGATCTTGGAGGCGACGAGCCGCAAAACAGTCGTCTACCACGAGTCGCACGACGAAGCGGGCAACTCCGAACACTCGGCGCGCACGTTGATGGTCGCCATCGCAGCGACCCAAGATACGCCTCCGCCCACTGGAGATCTGCGCCGCGTTGCTGAAGCGCGCGTGCGCTTCGTCGCCGGCATCACATTGCTCTCCGCCGGTACACCGATGTTCCTGATGGGCGAAGAGATCGGCGCCGTCAAAGCCTTTACCTACGACGGCTTTTTGGAGAATCGCGAAGACTTGCTCGGGGAACGGAACGGCGACGGACGCTTCCTTTTCCGCTTTTATCGAGATTTGATTCGGCTCCGCCAGCGTCACCAAACCTTCGCCACCGCGAACATCGAAACGGTGCTGACCCACAACGCGGATCGTGTCTTGGTGTTCCGCCGTTGGAAGGGCCCGGAGCACTACCTCGTGATTACGACGTTGAGTGACTTTGGTTGGCCAGACGGATACGAGGTCACGTCGCCGGCAGTCGCGACCGGCAATTGGCGGGAAATTTTCTCGAGTGACGCCACGGAATACGGTGGAACCGGCCTCAGCAACGAAGGCACGATTGAAGTGGTGGAAGGGAAGATCACGGTGAAGCTGCCGGCGCGTGGGTTCATCGTGCTGCGGCACTTGCCGCAGGGGTAAGGACGCAGCTCCTCAGGCACACACGGCGAGGTTCGCCACGCTGCGCGGGGCCCGCGGGTGGCGTCGGCGGAGTCGCCTCGTTGCTGACTACTGAAGCAACGAGGGCTGCGCCCACAGACCCAACGCGGAACGTGACTCGCGACGGCTGAAGGGTGCAAGGCGTGGCACGCGACCTGGTGCGCGCCCCCGGCTCCACCGAGTGGGGACCCCTGGTTTCACAGGGGCCTCCTCTCACTGATGCGTCAGCGCGGGGACTGGACTGATTGGATAGGTCGCCCGGCACGCTACCTGCTTATCATCGCGCCATGGACATTGGCCTGCTGTTCCGACTGCCGCTCAGCGCCCGCGGCTATCTGCTTTATCAAGCGGTTGGCTCGCTGCTGGTCAATTTCGTCATCAGCTTCGCCTTTGCGTGGCCCAAGCACGGCGAGCCGAGCATTGCCGCTTTCGGCGGAGCGGCAAGCACGAGCGTGGACACGTGCCTCACTGCGATTTTGCTCAGCGCACTCACCGTGATCTGTGGCACTTGGTTCGTGCGCCGCGATCGACGACGCGGCGTGGTTCGTGCCATCACCCCAGAGCGAGCCGGCATAGTAGGGCACTTTCCGCGCGGCGTGCTCGCGCGTGCGTTCGCCTCCGCAGTTCTATTCGGCGCGTTGAGTATCCCGCTCGGCCTCGCAGTGCTCGCGGTATGCTTCGGCGCTCAGCTCACGTTCGCGCAGTTTCTGCTGTTCAAGTTGGGTTTTGCACTCACGCTGGGTGCGATCGTCACGCCGCTCAATGCAGCGGCCGTGCTCATCGATCGAGCCGCTCCGTCTCGGGCTCTCCTGTCACGACCAAACAGCTTTGAACGCACCGCACTTCAGTGAGCACCGCGCTTCGCGAGGTAACCGGGTGCGCGAGCCGTGGCAGAGCAGTGTCGCTCGACGAGGGGGCTACTACCGACGCCTGGGTTCGTGGAAGCCCCACGGATACATCCGCAGTTCGTCTCTGCATCGCCGACTGTAGCTAGCCACACATGGGCGACGTCGACACTGATGGCGCGGTGGCGGTACCGGTGCTTTGAATACCTTATCCTGACGAATGCCACGCCTTGATCTTGCCTCGATGAAGACTAGCGGATCTCGTCGCCTGCTTTGTCAAGACGATCTCCTTCGTGAATTATCTGAATCGCAAAGGTGACTCTCCAGTTGCGCGCTCGTTGTCAGTCTTGTGCTGAGTGATGGAGATGAAAGACCTACTCCTTCGGCTACTTTGGCTACTGGATCATGGGCGACGCCAATACCTTTCCGTCGTGGGCACGATTGAAGTGGTTGAAGGGAAGATCACGGTGAAGCTGCCGGCGCGTGGGTTCATCGTGCTGCGGCACTTGCCCCAGGGGTGAAGCTGCGGATGCTCAGTGTGCGAGCTGTGCCCGAACAAGGTCGGCTAAGCCAGACCGCTGGAAGCCGACGTACTTGTTCGTTTTGGGATTGAAGCGATAACCGCGATACGATGTCTGTTTCTTACTATCGCAAGATTCTTTACGATAGATGCGGTCGGTCTTGATAGTGCGGAGGATGAGTTCGTCTGCCGGCGCGTCCGGCGACATCCGGAACAAATCGCTCTCGAGATTCGAGCCCCAGCAGTTGCTCGCCGTATCGAAGCTAGCGGGCGGGTCGAGCGCGAGCGTGAGCGCGCCGCGATCCGGCGCGGCGTACACGCGAGTCTGCGAGTACGAACGCACGCTCGTCGATTGGAGATCGGTGGAGTCGCGCTCGACGGTGAGTACGTTCAACCCATCAAGACGGCCGAGATCTTTCAAGGTGAGCGCATCGTTTGCGAGCGCGCGCTTGCCGACCGCGACGTGACTCACGACGCTTCCGCTAGCGTCGCTGACGCCGAGCCATGCAGTCTCGCGCCACGGCCCTTCGCCCGGCTCCGCCTTGTCCGCGCGTACCGCGGACAGCAACGCGGCACCACAAAAATCCCAAGTCCAATAAGCGAGGAAGGTGCGTTCCCCGATGCGCAGCGTTTGATCGATGCGCACGGAGCGCACGCAGGCTTTTTTGTCCTTGGGCTCCGCTCGTTGGAGCTCGGCCCCGAACTTGGCTAAGGCTTCGGCCGTTTCCCGGGCGACCGCGCGCAGCCAAAATGATTTACCGGATGAGCCCGGCGCATCTTCCACGATGAGCGCCGGGAAGCCTTCGGTGATGAAGGCGTCACCTTGCATCGAGGTGAGGCAAGCGGCGATCAATCCTTGTGGGTGAGTTCCGGCGACGCTCAGCTTGCAGGGGGATATGTTCAAGCGTTGTGGGATGAACGCCGGTGGCATGTCCTCAGCGGCGGGCGCGGGCAGCTCGAGGACTGTTAGCGCACCCGCGGTTTGCAGCGAATTGCCGAGCTTGCCTGAGCCCCCTTGCGCTGTGCGCGTGAGCTCTACCCAAACTTCCTGCCCGTCGAGTTGGCCTTGGTAGATCTGTGAAACAACCTTGCTCGATACGCGCGCCGCAGGCTCCGCCGAGCCGCGACCTTCAGCGAATAGACAAGCCACTGCCAATAGTCCCAAACCGAGCAAACCGTTTCGCGAACCCCAAAGCGCCATTGAACGAGCTAGCTGGACACCGCGCACCGAGTCAAGGACCAGCCTCACCCCTCAGTAATAGCTCTGCCGAAGTGTCGGGCGCTCGCGAGCCGAGCCGCTCTACGGCGTACAGGCGCAGCGCACTCCGACGGCGTAGTCACCGCGGAAGGTTTTGACGTCGGCCTCTCACCTGAGGAAGGAAGGGCGAATTGCGGTTGCGCCTCGAGCTTCGCTTTGGCCATGGGGGTGGACGACACGCCGGTGGGAGCGAAAGATGGATCGCCCTAGCAACTAACGAGCGTTCACGGGCTCGTCACCGAGGTCACCGCGATCCACAGCCACTGCGGCTTGTACGCCTGGTTGCTCGGCGGCTGAGTGAAGGTTGAGGGAGGCTGTTCTGCCATGCCAGCCAGATCGACGGTGCGCGGCATACAAGGCGAGCTGCGATCGGTGTTCGAGCCGCAGTTCTGTTGAGCTCTGCAATCCTGGTCATGGATCTTGAACGTGAGCGTGCCGCCGCCCATCGCCTTGAAGCTCGCCTTGTACTTGACGAGGTAAGTGGCATCTCGCTCACAGTAGGTCCCACCCGGCGTGTCAGCGTTGTTGAAGTAGTAGACGTCTCCCGAAGCAGCGCCCGTGGCGGGGCTCACGTGGAGCTCGAACGAGTCAAACCAACCGGTGGGGTTGGTGTACCCGCCTCCCTCATACCACCAATTGTTGTCGCCCATTTCGTTCGGTGCCGCGCTCGAGGCGCGCTTTCCGGCCGAGTAGCAACGAGTGCCGACCACGCCGCGCACTTCGATGTTGATGGTGTAGAGTTGCCCGGGAACTCCGAGCACCGGCATGGTCTGCACGCGGTCGATGCCTTCGGCAGGGCACGTTGAGTTCGCACCACTCATCGGGCAGTCGTGGCCACTAACCGCGATGCTCCCGGCGCACGTCGCCTCCCAATAAAAGCCGTGCAAGCCGGGCACCGGATCGGTTGCAATCATGCCGCCGAAGCCCGCACTGCCAAAGCCAGTGCCCGCAGCTCCCGCAGCGCCCGCGCCTGCACCGCCAAGGCCAGCGCCGGCAATGCCGCTCGGTGTACCGGCGCTGCCCGCCGAAGCGCTGCCCCCGCTTTGTGCCGAAGAGCCAGCGCTGCTAGGTGCCCCGCCACTGCCCATGGTCGCCACCGACGGCGCGCCTGCGGTGCCCGTTGCCGCGCCGCCGCGCCCCCCGATGATTGGAGCCGCTCCTTCACCCCCCGCTCGAATCGCCGGTGCACCCGCAACGCCGTCAACGGTGCGCGTGGCAGCTTGCGAGCAACTGATGCTCACGAACGCGCCCAGATAGGCGATGTAAAGACCCGTGGTTCGCTTCATTTTTCGGCCCCAGTGTCGGAAGACGCCTCGACAAATGGGAAGCCTATGAATGGAGGCGCATCGCCCCTGCGATCACTCTTTTTACGAGGTTCGTTCGCGTACCGGGAAGCTCAGTCCCCGTCCGTTTCGCTCTCGAAGCGAAGCTGACGAACGACTGGCTGCTTCAGGTGCTGCGAACACAGTCGCGCTGGGCGCAATCATGACTTGGGGACGTCGGGAGTGGGTTGCGGGGGCGTTGCTTGAGTTGGGGGCGTGGGCTTGGGCGGCGCCTTTGATTCGTTCGCGGTCGTCTCGGCCAGGGTCTTCAACTCTGCCTGCTGCTTCTCGTCCAAGTTCACGGGCCAGATTGCTTTTTGGCCATCTGGGTTTTGGACCGTGACGTCGAGCGCGGCTTTGCCGACCCATTCCTGAGGGGCTTTCGTCAGCCGCAGTTCGAGCGTGTTGTTCAACGTGTCGTCGCCGTCACTCGGGGACACGGCGGTGGGACGATGTTCAGGGTGCTCATTTGGGTCGAGAAACTTGGCGACTGAGATGCCCGCGATTTCGACGGTCGCATCATTGGACAAGTTGCGACCCATGATGCTCAGTTTGAGGCTGCCGGTAGTCGCAATGATTTGATCGATGATTGGACCGGGCGCGCGCGCGACTTTGCCACCCAAGTAGCCCATGGAGCTGACGCCGCTGATCCACAATAAGCGCGTTGGGATCTTCGGCAAGTCGCTGATGAGGGCGGGGTCTGAGTTCGAAACTGTGAACAAAAAGGTGGCAATGGCAACGAGGGTCCAGAGCAAGAATTGAAAGCGCTCGGGTGCGACGATGCCGCCGGTGCTGATCAGGTCGGAGAAGGATGGATGGACGGGGCCTGCGCCCTTGGGCCCGCGCGTGGCCGCTATGCCCATGCTGGCGACGGTCGTGCCTGCGCTGATAGCAATGATTCCCGGCAGATTTTCGGGAATGTCCATGATGTCCAGCTTGCCTTGAGCCAACGCGCGCGAAAGCGTGAGATAGCAGTAACCGATGAGCGCGGCCGTCGACCAGGCGTAGAACTGAAACTTGGACAGACTGTAGGTGTCGGTCTCGGGGTCGAGCAGGAATGCTCGAACGTAGCGGGCTTTGTGCGAGCCGACACTTTGGATCTTCTGCATGCCACCACCCCAAAAGGCGATGACCACGATCAAACCCAGCAAGGCGAGCGTAACCAGGACCGCCCACGTTTGTACCTGCGTCGGCGTGCAGCCGATGAATCGAACCTTCTGTGCTCCCAAGTTGGAGACCGTATCGCCCAAGCGCAGGCCCAGGATGTGTTCCTCACGCCACTCGTCGATCAGCTTTTCGTCTTTGTCATAGAAGCCGCTGAGCTCGAGCTGATAAGGCGAGGTGATTTTTGCGCGCAGCCCGAGACAGTCTTTTTCCTCGTGCCAGCAGAGCGGGATTTCGCGGCCGTCGCGCAGCAAAACGTAGTTCGACGGCTCGCCGCCGAGCCCTTCTCCCATCAGCACCAAGTACGGAGTCGCGGGCGTGACCACCATCGGCTCGATCCCCGTCAGCTTGAGCCGGGGTCGCGCGTCCGTCGTGATGGTCAGGAAGCCAGCGTCATACGGCTTCGTGGTCATGTGTTCGAACGTCCGCTTGGGCAACGTGACGCTTACCCGCACGAGAAGCTGTCGGCCGATGGGCAAAGGAGCGGCGACGGTCGAGCCAATCGGAGTGGCTTGGCGTGGCACGATGAAGTCGAATGACTTCTGATCGGAAGCGACGTGTACCGGGTTCCCCAAGTCGAACCCAGCGAGCTCCACGGATATCTTCGTCGGATCGAGCGGAAGGTTCTCGCCTTCCACCGTTACGGGCGAGCCGGTGACGACGCTAGTCGGTTGCAGCTTGGTCACGAATGGCATTGGCTCTTTGTCGGTCGAACCCGCCGCACCCCCGCCGCCGCCCGCTCCTCCGGCGCCGCCGGTTCCTGCGGCTCCGCCAGTCTGGGCGTGGACCGCGTTCGCTTGCGCGAGCACGCCCAGCACCAGCAACGCAGAGACGATCAATCGAACGCATATGCCGCGTAATGAAAAAGCGTAACAGGGCAGCATCTAGACGCACCTCTAGCCGGATGCCTGCCGACTAGAAATGGTCATTTCTTGGCAGCAGGGGCGTTCGGGGGAGCGTCTTCGCGCACTTCGGGTCAACGAGCGTCGGTTTGTACGAGCTCGTTTCGCGGTTGGCGGGACGGACCGAACAGCGCCGGAAGGCATCGCCGAAGAAGGCAAACCCATTTGCCATTGTGCAACCGCGCCGCATTCAACAGCGCCGTGCCTGTCGCGCCATCGTGCAACTTTACGACGCTCACGGCGGTCGCCCCCTGTTCGTCAAGAGAGATGGTGGTAGCGTCGGATGTGGGCTTGCGCCAGCCAGAGATCCGTCGTGGCGGAGTCATCGACTCCGATGTCCCTGCGCGGCTCGATGCACTGCCATGGTCGCGTTGGCATCGGCGCGTGGTCGTGGCGCTGGGGATCACTTGGATTCTGGATGGGCTCGAGGCAAGCTTAATCGCAAGTCTGGCGCCCACGCTCGCCGACCCACGAGCCCTTGGCTTGCGCGCCGCACAGCTCGGCTTCGTGAACTCGGCGTATCTCATCGGACAGGTGCTCGGCGCACTCGTGTTCGGGCATCTCACCGATCGGTTCGGACGCAAGCGGCTCTTCTTGGTCACGCTCGGTCTTTATCTAGGAGCCACCGCCGCGAGCGGTGCAGCTCCCGGCTTCGCCGTATTCACGATCTTTCGGCTGCTCGCCGGAGCCGGAATTGGCGGGGAGTACGCGGCAATCAACTCCGCCATCGACGAATTGGTTCCGGCGCGCATTCGCGGTCAGGTCGATCTCGCAATCAACGGGAGCTATTGGGTCGGGGTCGCTTTAGGCGCCCTGCTTTCGCTGCTGTTTCTGAATCCGCACTTCATGCCGGTCGAGCTCGGCTGGCGCTTGGTCTTCGGACTCGGTGCCTTGCTCGGGATCATCATCCTGCTCGTACGCAGGGACGTGCCAGAGAGCCCGCGCTGGCTGTTGATGCACGGCTACGTACAGCGAGCGAAAGAAACCATGACCGCGATCGAGGCGCTGGCCGCGGACGGGAGCTCCGATCAATCGCCGCCGCAGAAGCCAACGCGCCAGGTGGTCGTCAGCGGGGTCGTGAGTTGGACTCACGTCGCGAGCACCCTCCTTCGCCGATACCCTCGTCGAACGTTGCTCGGCATCGTGCTGATGCTCGCCCAAGCGTTTTTTTATAACTCGATATTCTTCAGCTACGGGCTCATCTTGCAGCGGTTCCACGGCGTCCACGCGGAGCGGGTGGGCTACTACATCTTGCCCTTCGCGCTCGGAAATTTCCTGGGCCCCCTCTTGCTCGGTCCCCTCTTCGATGGCTGGGGTCGACGCATCATGATTCCGGCAACGTACGCCATGTCAGGCCTACTCCTCCTGGCCAGCGGCTGGCTCTTTTACCGAGGTCTCCTCGATGCCACCACGCAGACCCTGTGCTGGTGCCTGGTATTCTTCTTTGCATCCAGCGCCGCCAGCTCGGCGTACCTGACCGTGAGTGAACTCTTCCCCGTAGAGATGCGCGGCATCGCCATCGCGATCTTTTATGCGCTCGGAACAGGGGCCGGAGCGCTCGCCCCATCGCTCTTCGGCTGGATTGTGGAGGGCGGCTCGGCGGGGCGCTTGTTCGCGGCCTACGCTTTCGCTTCGTTCTTGATGCTCTTCGCGGCGGCGGTCGCGAGAAAACTGTCCGTCGCTAGCGAGGGGCGGTCGTTGGAAGCGTTGGTGAGCGAGGAAGGTGGTGGGGATTGAGTTCGCTTGCCCGGTGATCGCCGCGAAGGGCAGCCGACCTTCCGTGTGACGCGCCTCAGGAGCCCGCCGCTGCCGCCTGCACGACCAGCGGCTGCTTGGTCCTGAACACCACGTAGTTCCTAATGGGGTAGTAGTAAGTGACGAACAGCGCGAAGTTCGCGACCAGCGTCAACACCTCTGGCGCCACTTGCGGCAGTAGCCCCGTCAGCAGTTTGAACACCAAGATATTCAGCGGAAAACCAATCAGCTCGGAAATGACGAAGCGCTTGACCTGCGGTGCGGCGCTCTCGGACGCCGCCCGAAATGCATACGAGCGACTGCCCAAGAACAGCGCCACTCCGCTCACGAGCAAACCAAGGACGCGCGCCCAAACTGGGTCGAAGCCCAACGCGCGAGTGCTGAATGCCACCGTAGCGAAGTCGAGCGCGCTACCGCCGCTGCCGACCACCAACGAGCGTGCGAAGCGCAGCGCTTGCACCGCGCCGGGAGTGCGGGTGGTTAGGGTCGGCGGCCTTTCACTCACCCCCTTAAAGCTAGCGCCCGCTGCCGCAGATGCCAGTGGAGGGACGCGTGATTTTCACTATTTCCGTGAGATTTTGAGACTATTTCGGGCAGACGACTGGTTGGGGACAGATGACGCGCACTGGCGAGTGATCGTCTGCAAATGATGCACGACAGCAAAGGCCGCGCGCTGAGGTAAGCAACTGGACGTTCACGCCGGACCGTGAAGCGCTCTAGCGCAGCCGCGTCAGTTCTCGACCAACTCGACGCGGCGATTCTTGGCTCGGCCTTCGGAGGACTTGTTGGACGTAAGCGGCGCCGCGCTCCCTGCACCGACCGCCGTCAGCCGCTCGCGCTTGACCTTGAATTGCTCGACCAGCGCTTTGACGATCGCGTCCGCCCGCTTCTTCGACAAATCCGCGTTACGTTGGTAACCGCCTTCATTGTCCGTGTGGTCGACCACCAACAGTCGCAGCTGCGGGCTCCCGTTCAGCAGCTCCGCGACCGGCGCCAGCGCCGAGCGCGCGTCCGCCGGGAGCGCCGCAGAATTCTGCTGAAAATCGAGCCCGTTCAGCGTGGCCCTGCCCTCCGCAGCCAGCGTACGTGCGAGCGGCGCGCCCGAATCGGCCGACGCCGACTGCGCTTTGCCTTGAACGATATCCACCACCGCGAGCGTCCGGCCGTGCAACGCGGTGCACGTCCCCGCGGCGTCGGGCATGTTGGCCACCTGTACGGAGACGACGGCGCCGAGCGTCGGTAGCTCTGCGACGAAGTAGCGGAGTTCGGTGAGCTTGACGAACGCGCTGCACCACGGGAGTGACCAGGGCGGCTCGGTGACTCGATCACCGCTTCGGATGTACATCGGCAAGCTCATGTTGCCTCCGCCGCCAAGGCTATTCCCAGTTTCGCTCCCGCCGCAGTCGGGCGCCTTGCACTCGTAGAGGAGCTTGCCCTTCTTCGCCTTGATGGCGTCCTGGAAGTAACGTGCAACCTCGAGCGCCGAGCGCTGCTCGGGCATCACGTAAACCAAATGCGTGAGCTCCCCTTCGGCGGTCTTCTTTTGCTTGGGCTCAGCAACTCCGTTGTTGTGATTGTCGCGCTTGCCGGCCACGAACTCGAGCTTGGACAGCGGAAACGTCACGCTGTCCAAATGCCGCTTCTCGTACGAGAGCACGATCGAACCATCGTAGCGCTTGAGCACAGGACTGTCTGCGCTGCCAGGTTGGTCCGCGGTCGGCAGCGGAGGGGGCGCCGCCGCCAGCGCGGCAGCAGGCAATAGCGTGAGTAGCACTGAAACGAGCACGGTCTTCATGCGGTAGTCCTTTCGAGCTGACCCGATTACCGGACGGTCGTTCGCGTTTGGGCGTCGATGCCCCCTGAACGCCCGCCTCGCGCAGTGTACGACGGCGGAGTCGCAGAAATTCCTCGCCGCTGCGCGGAAGAGGAGTGCGATGAGGTCCGGCGCATGAGCGTGGCCGGAGTTCAGCGCTACTCCGTATGACTGTTGCGAAACGCCAAAGTCACTGACTGAGCGTGTCGCGAATCGCCGTGATGGACGGCGCAAAAAAATAGCCGCCTCCGGTGGGGATCACCCACTCGGCGTCGATGAAGCAGCGGCGACCGGAGGGGAGATCGATGAAGCGACGACGGCTGCCGTTGTGATCGTGGGCTTGGCCGATCACGGGATCGTGGCCGCTCGGGTGCGGCAGGTTCGGGCGGTTGCTCCAGCGGCGGAGTAGGGTCTCGAATTGGTCGACGATCGAGGCTTGGTAGGAGATGAAGAGCAGTCCTCGATCGGCTGCGAGCTGCTCGGGCGTCGGATTGGCGACGCCGAGCAGGGATTCGCCGTAGGGGATGCCGCGGCGCATGATGGCGCGGATGCCGGTGTCTTGGGCGACGCCGAGATCGGTCGCTTCGTCGCGCGGGTTCACCTTGCGAATGTGCGCGAAGTGCGGGCAGACGCTGCCCAGGAAATCGCCGCGCGCTTGCGGTGCACTGTCGACGTAACCGCTGGGCGCCTCACTGGTGAACGCCGTGATGAGGCGGCTGTCGCTGCTGAACGCGAAATGGTTGTTGGCGAGATCGTCGCGCGCGAGCGCGGTATCATCCACGGTTGGCGTGCGCATGATCGGCGCGCCGCTCTTCCAGCGCCCGACCAGCTTGGCGCTGAACGTATCCGGGTCGGTCCCTTCGCGCGCCGCTTGCGCGCGCATGAAGCTCCAGAAGGCGCTGAAATCCTGGCGCAGGCGGCGCAGCACGAGGTACGAGCCGTTGAGAGCCCAGGCCGGCTGAATCGGGGACAGAGCCGGGGCTTGCCCGTTCGGTAGCGGAATGTCCACCGCCACCAGCGGGTCTGCCTCTGTATCGACATTGGGATCCGGCGCGACTTGGAATTGGCGAAACTGACCGAGCACGAACTCCCCAGGCCACAGCAACGGTTGCCCCGGCTTGCCAAAGGCGCTCGAACGCGGATCCGAAGAATCGATGTAACGTGGCGTGATGAAATCCGTGGCGCCGCCTGGCCCGACGCCGAAGACACCGGGCTGCGAGATGCCGTCCTTGAAACCGAAGTGCTCGTGACCGGTCCAGGGAGGCGGTAGGGTCTCGCCGCGTTGCGGAGGGAGCAGCGCGTCGATGCCGGCGGCGTCGAGCCCGCTGACCAACGTGTCGACGCGGGCCGCGCAGTCAGCGCGCGAATCGCTCGCGACGATCACGAGAATATCTGGGGTGTTGTCGTCCCGTCCGCCATAGAGCCAGTTGCGCGTATTGCCCATCGCGGTGGGATTGGTCGGATCGCCGATGAATGCCGAGCGCTTCGCGAGGCCGAATCTGAATGCTTCGTCGCCGAATTGATCAACCTCGCTCTGCGACCGCAGACGCGCGATCCCGAGGGCTGAAAACGCGACGTTGACCCAGGTGGCGGTCGGCGGGGTCGTGCCGTTCCTGATCGCCAAGCGGAAATCGCGATTGAAGGCGTGCACCTCCCGAGTCTTCGCGATCTGCGGCAGGAGCACGTCGTGTAGCCAGTGCTTGGCGTTGGCCAGATCCGCAGCTTGCGGGCGGATCTTGAGCAACAACAAGGTCGTAAAGTCCTTGTTGAACCCGGACAGGATGTTGCCTTGAATTTCGTCCACGGGCAGCGCCGGTTCCGGCATGGTGTTTCTCCGAGTTTTCTTGAGCGCTAGCTGCGGCCGCGCATCGGACTACCTTGCCCGAGCGCGAGAACTGGACCGGGGTTGGGCGGCGCGAGGCCAAACACGGGAGGCGTGGGGGCGATAGCCGGGGGAGGGTAAGCTGAAGGGGGCACTGGCGTGTTTCTGATCCCCCCCTCGTCCCAGGCCTGGCCCACGAGCTTCATCGTGATGTGCTCGGCGATCTGCCCACCGTACTCGATGCGCCTGCCGCCGATTTTCATTTCACCGACGACGAAGCCCTCGCTGGTGGGAACCTCATACACCGCGCGCAGGATACCCCCGCTGAAGCCGCGCAGCACGCGCCAGTAATTGCCCGCAGGCTGATCGTATTTCGTCGTGAAGCCCGAGTCGTCCAAATCGTCTATCAAGAGGCCAACCGGGTTCGCCAGCGTGATCTTGTAACCTGCGCGTGCAAGCTGGTTCACGTCCCAATTGATCCGGGGATCGCTCGAACGCCACATCGCGCCGGCGCGGGTGATCGTGGCGAGCTGTAGTGCATCGGTCACCGGCATTCCCGCGGCGTCTTTGACCAAGACGGTGGCGTCCGCCGCTAGATGTACTTCCGCAAACAAGTTGTTCGGACCGTTCGTGAGGTGCATCGCCCCGAACTCCGTATTCCAGCGGTTGAATATGTCGTAGAGTCCGGGACTCCGCGTGAGATCCGCGAAGGTCACAGAAGGATCAATGTACTTGCGATAGAGTTCGACGATCTTGCTACTGTTCGGATCCGCGAGCGGCGACGCCTGGCGGTACAAAAATTCCCAGTAGTCGAAAGCTTCGGCCGTGAAATCGACGCGCGTGATCAGACCACTACTATTCTTATGCGTAAACCACTCGAGGTACTCATCGTGCTTACGCGGTTGACCCGCGGGGAAGTCTTCCGCGGCGTGCCAGGCAGCGACACGGTCGTCGCGGTGCGCGCGCAGGAACTTCATCGGGAAGCCCTTCCAGGTCACGGTGAGGAGTGTCGAAGGCGAGCCGATCGGCGTGCTCGGATCCGCCGGGTTCACGAACTGACACGTCCCTCCTCCGTTCGCGTTGAGCCGGATCCGGACGTCATGAATCGCGCGGTCCATGGTAGCGCTCATGGCCGTGTGCCAGGCCTCGTACATTGGATCACCCGGCTCACCGAGGTCGTCGGTGCGCCCCGGCGGTTCGAAGCGGAACGGCGGCTCGAACGGCACGGCGCGGAACGCGGCGTTGTTCGAGGCCGGTAGATTGGCGAAGAAGCGCCAGAAGCTCGCGGCGTCGCTCAGCTCCGAGAGCTCAGGGCCAGTGTCGTCCAGATCCGGGCCGGTGCTCACCAGCGCGACCAGGCCGACGTACTCGACGATCTTCGGGTTAGTCGAACCCGCCGGCACGTCGGCGCTCGCCCAGCTCACGCTCGCGAACGCCCATCCTTGCGCCGGGACGGTCACGTTGGTGGCGGGCCCGATCTGTGTCCATTTGCTGGTGTCGAAGGCGGGCGCCTGGCTGTCGGTGGCGCTGCGTGCCGCGTTCGGCCTCACCCAGTAGACCTTGACCGTGGCGTCGCGGTTGGCGGCACTGCGGTTGTGCACGCGGACGTAGATCGTATGAGCGTGCGCCTGTCGAATCAGATCGCCCTCGTGCGTATCGGCGAGATCGGCGAATTCACGAGCGGGATCCGAACTCGGCTCGCGCAGCACGATGATGTCGGGGCTGCGGCCCGCGAACATGCCGCTGCCGAGCCGCCCATTGTCGTCGACGTCGTCACGAATGAAGAGATCGTTTTCGAGGGGTTGGCTCATCGGTTTCTCACGGCACCGGTAAATCGAGCAAGAACGCGACGCCTTGGCTCAGGGCGAGCGGGCTCAGCTGATCGGGGCTCGAAGGCGTGGTCAATTGGCTGTCCATGCCCGGCTGCTGCGCGATCGCCAGCCAGCGTTGAAGGAGCGGCACCCAGCCGAGCTGGTTCGCGATCTGCTCGCCGTTCGGTGTGGGCGAGGCCCAATCGCTCGGCGCGCCGGTTTGTAGCGGATCCGCGCCGGCAGGCGCGCCGCGCTTCTCGCTGACGGCGCGGCCTCCGATCAGCATCTGCCACTCGTTGACGCGCCGCTGGCTCAAGTTCCAGTTGCGAAACACTTGCTGCACCGGCGTAACGGCGGGGCGCTGCGCGTCGTTCGCGCCGCTGCTGACAGCGAGCCGCTCGCTGGCGGTGAGCAAGCGGCTCGCCGCGCCCATGCACAGGATCGTGCCGAGCTCGGCAGCGAGCTCCAGAATCGAATTACCGCCGCGGGTCGCGTCCACGGCTGCCGGCGCGAACGCGAAGCCTTCCGTGCCGACGTCCGCCGTGGGTGTGCCGCTCTCGTCCACGGGCACGCTGCCGGCCGCGCCGTGAAAGCCGGCGAGCGCGCCGCGCGGCGCGTGATACAGAATCGTCGGCAACGCGCGCGTGGTGCCGACGCGGGTGAACAGCGCCGCCGCGATCCCGTGATCGCTGACGGTGGTCGCCTCGTCGCCGCCGTCCGAAAATGCCGGACCGGGCGGCAATACGTAGTCGTAGTCGCTCGGATCGACCAGCTCGACCTTGAGCTGGTTGTTGAAGCTCGAGCCCTCTTTCACGGCCTGGTTCAAGAAGCGCGCGAATTGGATGGCGGTCATCGGCGCGGCCGCGGCGAGCACGGTCTGCTGATCCGCGGAGCCGTCGCTCGCGCTGCTGAACACGAGTGCGTTGCGATCCGAGCGCAGCCACAGCTCGCCGCCGCCTTCCCACCACAGCTTGAGTAGCGGGCGGCGGTCGGTCGGGAAATACATGGCGCTGAGCGGCGGATTCGCGGCGGTCTCGTTCGGGCCGCTTGTCAGCGTGGGATCGAAGAACAGCGTGGAGCGCGCGAACATGCGCAAGAATTGCTTTTGCGTCGCGAGGTTATCGTTTCTCGAATCAGCGCCGGTCGAACGCTGTAGGGCGTACGAGACGAGCACCCAGCTGCCGAGCAGGATGGCGCTCCACAGCACCCAACCGCCGATAAAACCAGCGTTGCCCCAGCCCTCTTGCTTACCGTCGCTGTCCAGCTTGAGGAAGCCGTTCATGCCGAGGTCTTGCGATTGGTGCCAGGCCAGATGAAACAAGATGTACGAGCCGACGATGAGCAGCGGGATCAGGGCGCCGAGCGCCAATAGGCGCTTGCGGTCGTCCGAGCCCGAGCTGCGCGCGAAGATGAAGACCGAGTACGCGGCGAGGAACGCGAGGGGCAGCCCAAACAACACGATCCAGCGCACGTATTTGTCGAGCGGCTTGTTCATGTAGCCGAAGAAGATGCCCGACATGACGATGTGCACGGCGCCCGCGACCCAGCCCAGAATCGTGTCCAGGCTGACGCCGATGTCCGTGAAGATCGTGACCCCGACGCTGATCAACGCTTCTGCCAGCATGCTCGTGGCGACGGGCGCCATCGCCAAACCGAACCAGCCAAGGTCGCTGTCCACCGGGCCGCCGTCGACGGTCGCGCCGGTCTTGAACAAGGCGACCGTGTGCTTCATCGCGGTGCACAGCGGGTATGCCGCGATCGGCGGCAGGAAGATCAGGGCCGTCGCGCCGAGCCACTCGACGAAGCTGAACTCGCGCGAGACCGTGAGGTTCCGAAACGCCGTGTAGCCCGCCTCGAGCCAGGCTCGATCCAGGCTGGGAGGAGTCTGCGCGGAATATTGCTGCCAGAAAGTGGACGAAACTTGTGGCGAGAGCCCCGCGGGGAAACCGGTCCGCTGCTCGGGGCGTGCGCCGGGGCCGTAGGTCGCGTCGACAGCCGCCAGGTAGGCCTCGAAGAACTGAGCCGGAAGATCGCTCGGCTGTAGCCACCAGCTCGGGTCGGCCCGCGGCGTGCCGAGTAATCGGCCGGCGGCGCGATCGAAGGCACTGATTACGTCGGTCTCGCTCACACGCGCGAGCGTACCGTCGCCGAGCCGCCAGGTCAGCGAGCGCACGAAGGGCGCCGACACGACCTGCGTGGCCACGTGGCAAGCGTGCCCGAGCACATACGCCTGTAGCTTGCGCAGCTCGGCCGGCTTGTCGCTCACGTCGGAGGCGTTGATCAGCGCGGCGCCTCGCTCTGCAATCGTGAACATGAAATCGGTGGAGCGAGCGAGCACGCGCTGGCGATTCGGATCGGGATTACCGCTCTGCAGCGTATCGAACAGCGAGTAGTCGCCGCCGGAGGGCGTCGCCGCGCTCGCAGGGATGCCCGGACCGAGCGAGCCGAACACGGAGTAGAGCGAGAGCCCCCGCGCGAACGGCGCGACGCTGGCCGGCAGCTGCGGCGCGAGGCTGAGCCCCGTCAGCGCTCTGCTGGCTAGGAAGTGCACGTGACGTTCGAGCGGGCTCACGGCTTGCTGCGACTGGATCTTGGCCCGTAGCGCCGATTCGATCTGCTGTAGGCGCGCGCGCGTGAGCGCGGCCACCGCGTGGTGAGTGAGCGGTCCGAGCAACATCAGCCGATACCTCCCGAGACGGCCAGCGTGCCGCCTCCACCTTGCCCGCCGCTCCCGCTCGGCGCCGGCAAGGACTCTTGCAAGCGCTTGAAGGCGGCCACCGTCTCGTCGAGCCCGTCGTCCACTTGCGTCGCGATGTTGTCCAGCTCGTCGAGCACGGGCGAGAGCAGCGTCTCCACGTCCAGCTGGCGGATCGCTCCGACGATCGTATCGTAGATGGCGAGCGGCGATTCCAGGAGCGCGTGCGCCGAGAGCTTCTGCACCAGCCGCGCGGCGGTGTCCCTCACGGCGTCCAGCACGTGCAAAATGTCCGCTAGCGGATCGAAATCGCGCAGCGTCTGCTGGAGCGCGGCGAAGGCCGCGAGCTGGTCGTGCAAGAGCACGCTCGGGCTGAAGCTCGCGAGCTCGCCGCGTACTTGCCGGAAGACGGCGTCGATCGCCTCGATTACGGGCGTCAGATCGAGCAGGTCTACCAAGTGCACGAGCTCGGCGGCAGACGCGCGCACCGGCGTGACCACCTCGGCGATTAGCGTTTGCAGACGCGCACGGAGCGCGCGGAACAATGGCATGATCACGCCGACCAGGCGCGCTGGAGTCGCCACCGAGAAAATCGAGCGCAAGGCCGACGCCAGCCCGCCGTCGCCGATACCAAGGTATGTCGTGAGCTGGCGTAGCTTGCGGCCGATCGGCGCGAGCGGGTCGAACGCGGCGCGCAGCTGCGTGACGGCGACGTCCGCCTCGGAGAATCCGGTGCGGCGCAGGCCGTCACCCAGTGCCGCGGCGCTCGCGAGCAGCGCGAGGTAGCGCGTCCGGTTCGCGGACATGCGCGCCACGACGCCCGCCACGTCCAAGCGCTCGGCTGCGGCTTGCAGACGCGCCGCAGCGTCCGCCGGCAGACGAGTCGCGAGCGCGAGCGCGGCCGTCCGAACGCCGTCCGCCTGCGTGGTGATCGCGGCGAGCGAGGCCGGCTCGAAGCGATCGAGCTCGACGCGCGCTTCGGCGAGCGAATCGGCGATGCGGCCTGCGCGCGTCGAGAGATCGCTCGAAGGCGGCGTGCCGGTCGTCAGCCAGCGCAACACCGAAGTCATGCTCTGCGGATCAAGCCGCAAATCACTGCCGCGCATCAGCCCGCTGACGATCGTCCCGAGCACGCGCGCGAAGCCGAACGACGGCAGAGTGGCGAGCTCGCTGCGCAATTTGTCGAGCAGCGAGGCGAGCAGCGGCTCCAGCGCGTCGGGATCCAGCGCGTTGAGCGGACCGAGGCCCGCGCCCGCGATGCGATCGAGCAGCGGCAGCCAATCATCCACGCGAATCATGGTCTTGATGGATTGGCGCGCCTCGGTCACGCGCTGCTCGATCGGGCGCAGCAGCGCGGCCGGCGAGTATTCGTCGAGCTTCTGTAGCGCATTGTCGAACACCGACTGCACGGGCGCGAGCTCGTGCTCCAGATCGAAGCCGGCGAGCTCGTTCTTCAGCTGAGCGATCGCGGTTTGCACGGGCTCGAGTGTCAGCGCCGGGGAAATCTCGCTGATGCGGGCGGCGACGGCGGTGAGCTGCTCGTCGATCTGATCGAGGTATTTGCTCGGGTGGTGGTCGTCGAGCGTGGTGATGAGCTCCTCGAACTTTTGCTGAATCTCGGCCAGTGCATGCTCCAGATCGCCGCGGAGCTGGAACTTGCCGTCGGCTCCGATTTGCAAGAGAGATTCAATCTTTGCTTCGACCGCGCCCGCGTCGACCTCGCGCACGGGCGCGAGCGCGGCGTCCAGATCGGATTTCATCGATTCCGGCAGCAAATTCAGTGGCACCTTGGAGATTACGTCCGCCGCCGTGCCGATCGCCGAGGACGCCGTATCGAAGTAGGGCTTGAGCTGCGCCTGGTGCAGGAGGTTGACGAACTCGCTCACCTTGTCACCGATGCTGGCGATGACCTGATCGAGGTGCAGGTCGTCGATGAACTTTTGCGCCTGCCCGAACAGGTCCAAAATCTCCTGCCGGAACTGATCGACGACCGACTCGACGGTGCCGAGCGCGCTCAACGCCAGCGCCGCCGCCGCGTCGAGGGCCTCTTTGATCTCTTCGATCAAATCACGCAGGAACTCGAGAGCGCGTGTGACGGGCGCGAGCGCGTCGTGGATGGTATTGATGATGTCGTCGATCGGCAGCGCCGCGATCGCCGAGCGCACCTGCTCGAGCGCCGAGCGCACCTCGCTCACCAGGCCGCTGAGCAGGTTGTTGAAATCGCGGAGCGGCGCGGTGATCGTCTGGAGCCCCGTGCTGAGCGGAGACACGAGCGCGCTCGCGTCGAGGTTCTGGATGGCCTGCGCGGCCTGGCTCAGCTGCGCCTCCGCCAGCGAGAGCGCTTCGTCGATGCCGCGCGCCGCGGCGGTTCCCGGATCCATAGCGCTCAGGATCGGCGAGAGCAGCTGCGCGAGCGATTCGCCGATCCGGCGCAAGCCGCCGAGATCCGGGTCGTGCAACAACGACCCGGCCAGGGTGACCTCGGCCTGCGCGCGCGTGACGTCGAAATGCACCAGCGTGGCTTCCCCGAAGCCCATGCCCTGCGAGCAATAGGCGTCGAGCGCCTCGAGGCACGCGGCCGCGGTCTCGACGCGCGCGGCCAGCGCGTCGATGCCGGCTCCGTCGCCGAGCTCGATCGAGCCCAGCTGATTGCTCAAAGCGTGGCCGTCGGGCGCGAGCGCCGTGGCGAGCGCGATCTTTGCGGCCTCAGCGGCGGCGCCCTGGAACGAGCCCGCGACCACGGTGCTCAAGCGCTCGCCCTCGGCGAGCACGGTCTCGTACACGGACAGCCCGGCCGCGACGCGCGCTGTCGACGCGAACGCCGGCAGGTACTCCTCGAGGTGTGCGGGCAGCGTGACGCTGCCTGGAGCCAAAAACACGCCCAAGATGTTGCTCAGCGCCGACCAGCCCGTCGAGCTGCGGAGGAGCTCGGCGAGGCGCAGCAGCGTGCCGGGCAGGCCCTGCGCGTTCGAACCGGATAGCTCCGTCGTGATCGTGTTGACGAGGTCCGAAAACTCCCGCCCGATGTCGTGCGTCGTCAGCTGCTCGATCGCGCCGAGCGCGTGTTCGATGCGCGCGAGCGTGGCCGGCGCGTTTGGGATCGGCAGCTCGTTCGACGCAAAACGTACGACGGCTTCTTGAATCGGCGCCGGTAAGAAGGAACCGCCACTCTGCCCGGCCTCGGACAGACGATCCGAATTCGCGGGCGGCGTGATGCCGTTCAGCGTGGACGCGGAGCCGCCGACGCGGCCTAGGAACGACTGCACGAGCGTGCCGGCGTCGAGTCGAGTGCTGAGCTCTGTGTTCAGGGCCACTCGATTCACCCTGCGTTTACGAAGAACCACATCTCGAAGATCCCGCCGAAAATCGGCGCGGGATTCGGGTGCTGCGCCACGGCGTCGAGCGCGGCGGAGACGGGCCGGAGTTTGCGATCGAACAGCTGACCGCAGTGGACGCGCAGCAAGATTTGCCCGCCGCCGCCCTGTCCCAGCAGTTCCCTGAGCGCCGCGGGCGAATCACTCGGCGTCCAGTCGAGCTCCTGAGTCGTGAGCCGACACGAGCCGTGTATGCTTTGGAGCGCAGCCAGCTTGCTGGGCAGAAACCAGACCTGGATGACCTGCGGCTGCGCCTCGATCACCTGGCCGTCCAGGGCGTCGCTGAGCGTGACCACCAACCCCTTGAGGGTATTGAGCGCGGTCCCTGCGTCGACCTGCGTGCCCATCGGCCACGAGACCTTCGCGATCCGTGTCGGATTCGGATCGAGCCCGGTTCCTGGGGTTCCCGGATCGCCCTTGTCCCCTTTGGCGCCGGTGTCACCCTTCGCGCCGGGATCGCCTTTGTCGCCCTTCGCTCCTGCGCTGCCGGCAGCGCCCAGATCTCCTTTTGTGCCCGGATCGCCTTTATCGCCCTTGGCACCCGCTTCGCCGCTATCCCCCTTGTCACCTTTGGTGCCAGGCTCACCCGCGTTCCCCGGATCGCCTTTATCGCCTCTATCCCCTTTGGTACCAGGCGCACCCGGGTCGCCCTTGTCACCTCTATCCCCTTTAGTACCAGGCTCACCGGGGTCGCCTTTATCGCCTCTATCCCCTTTGGCGCCAGGCTCACCGGGGTCGCCCTTGTCACCCTTGGCTCCAGGATCTCCTGCGTCACCTTGGTCGCCTTTGGGCCCAGGATCCCCAGCGGGCCCGCGCGGACCTTGCTCGCCAGAGACGTTCGGGCCGTCATAACGCCAGCGGCCGTCTGCGTCCTGCCGGAACTCACCGCTGTGCGAGTGATAGCCCGCGACCGCGAATAAGCTCGGATCTTGCTGGACGGTGATTCCGCTCTCCCCGCGGCTCAGCGCGGCGATCACGAGCGCGTCGGGACCAGGATCCGGATCCGTCGCGGGCTCCAGCGCGAGCGAGGTGACCAGCAGGATGAGCGTGGGCTTGTCGCCGATGCGGAGCGACGCGCGGTCTTGTTCGTTGGCTTTCAGCGTGAGCCGCCATGCTCCGACTCCGCTCGGCGCCGGCAGACTGGCGTCCGCGTCGATGTTGAGACGCACGCCGCTCATCGCGAACGCGACCCCCGGCGTGACGGTGAGCGTGCTGCCCGCGGCGGTGACGCGCAGCCCCCACGCGATCCGGCCGAGACCGACGGTCTGGCGCAGATCGCGCACCGCGTCGCGCAAGCGATCCTGCGTGTGTTGCAAGTGGTCAGCGGTGACCCTCAAACCGTCGATGAACTGTGTTCTTGCGTCGTTGGCCATGGTGCCTCTGCGATCAGCCGGTCGAGACCACGTCGATGTTTTGCAGCGTCAGGGACGCAGGCCCGTAGCTCGTGAGCACCAGCGCCGGGCGCTCGCTCCAGGTCCGCGTCCCGCTGAGCTGTGCGGGGACGCCCTTGGGGTTCGGCAGCACGGGCAGCTCGGCGCCGTCGCTGCCGTGCTGGAGCAGCAGCGGCGCGAAGTTGCTCTCTGGCTTCGGCCGCCCGACGACGCGGACGCGCGCGCGAACCGCGCTCAACGACGCCGGCAAATCGTGCCACGGCCCCGACGGCGCGCCCCACAAGAGCGTTTCCGCGCCGGTGCCGCTCGCGGCGCTCGCGAACGTGAGCGTCGCTTCACCGCGATCGAGCACCAGTGCGCCCCACAGGCTGACGTTTTTGGGCGGCGCGATCGGTTTCTTCCAGCTGAACGTGCACCACGTCTCGTCCCCGGTTTGGAGCGAAACCGGCTCGCTCGTCCCGTTTGGCACGAGCTCGGCAGGCGACGAATCGATGTTGTCCCGGCTCTGCCAAAGCACGAGCCGCGCCTCGGCACCGGCGCCCGGCACCGCGAGCGGCAGGCGCACGGCGCCCAGATCGCCGAAGCGCGTGTCGAGCGGCAAGCGCACGCACGCGGCGCGGTTCGGCGTGAGCGTGATCTGCGCGAACGGCGGATTCGGCGGATCGGGACCTAGCGGCGGCAGCGTGCGCTGTTCGGGCGGCTTGCCCAGCACGCTGAGGCGAATTTCGCTCACCGTCAACCCGGACGGCAGCGAGTCGAGCGTCAGCTCTTGGCGCCCCTCCAACGCGAAGCTCACGTCGCGCGACGCCTGCGAGTTGAACGTCGCGCGGCGGATGCGCAGCACCTCCTGCCCCCCGGGGTTCAGCGCGATCTCGAGCTGGCCCGCGGTGCGGCTGGTGAGCGTCAGATTGAAGGTGACGTTGCTTTCATCGAGCGGGTTCCCGGTCAGCGCGGCGAGCGCCGACGCAATGTCGACCACGCGCTTCCCCTCGCTGTTCCAGCTCTGCTTGGATAGATCCGAAGAATTGCCGGGGTCGACCGCGGCGACCTGCGCGAAGACGGGCGCAGCCCCGTCGATCCTGAGCTCGAGACCTGACGGCGATTCGGGCACGACCAGCGTCACGCCGGTCGCCAGCGTGTCCGTGGCGGTTTTCGGCGATACCACCAGGAGCAGCCGCTCCGTGCGCACCTCCGACGGCAAATTGGCGAGGCGCGTCTTCCCGTCGTCGTACTTGGGGGTCGATGTGAACTCCGTCCCGGCCCAGGTCGAGATCGATTTGATGACCACGCCAGCGGGCGCCTCGACGGAGCGCACGGTGCGCGGCGTGCCGAAGTCGATCACCACCGAAATCCCGTCCGTCGTGCGCACTTGTCCCGCCTCGGCCGCCGTCACCGCGTGGGCCGGCGCGGCCGTCAAGACTAGCTCGTATTTGCGCACCAGCGCGTTGCGCGGCAGCGTGATGGCGAAGCTCGCTTGCGTCACGCCGTCCGGGCTCGGCGCGGCGTAGAATTCGTAGCGCAGGTCACCGTAGACGACCTGCATCGCTTCGCGCTCTTGAAACGCTTTACCCTCCTGCATCGTCAGCCCTGGAAAGTCAGCGCGATGCGCGCCGTGTCGAACGCCGCCGAGAAATCATTCTGCGGGTTGCTCGGATCCACGTGGATGCCGGCGGCCGCGAGCTTGAGCGTCAGCGCGTCCTTCTCGACCTGGGGTACGTCCGCGCCGCTCTCGTAGCTGAGCAGCGTCTTGCGCGAAGCCGCGTCGGTGACCACCGCGTCGATCTGATCCAGGTTCTTGCCGATCACGTCCTGGTGCACATTCTCGAAGATGTTGAACGGGATCTTCGAGCGCGGCGCGAGCGTCAGATCCACGACCGTTCCCGCCGCGACCTTGGTGCCGGCGGGGATCCCCTGCACGACCACGCGCGGCAGATCCTGCGCCGAGACTTGACCCAAAACGCCGATCAGCTGCTCGGCTTTCTTCGCGTCGATCTTGGGCTGTGGCACGTCGAAGCCCTGGCGGACGATCTTCGCCTTCGCTGGCTGTGGGCTCAGATCCACGAACTCGATGCTGGCCGCTTGTTGCGCGGGCACGTTCTTGGCGGACACGACCATGTTCGTTCTCCTCGTTCAGTTCCTACTGGTGACTTTTCCGAGCACGAGCCCGACGGCTTCCAGCGCTTTCTGCGCCTCTGCCAGCGTGAGGCCGGCGAGCGACGGCACTTCCACCGACGGCTGAACTTGCAGCGGCGCCGAGACCACGAGCTGCACTTGCCCTTCCGGTGGCACCGCCGTGCCGGAAGCAGGGAAATATGCCAGCACCGGTTGATCGTTGTAGTCGCTGCCTGGGTTCGCGGGCGCGACGTCGCGACCCACGACGTCCAGGATGCGTGCGACCGCGATTTTTTGGCCGGCGAGCGCCTGCAGCGCCGCGCGCAGAGTCAGGCCGAACAGCTCCGGCATGAACGCGCCGTTCGTCTGCAACGAGACCTCGATCGGCGTGTCGACCGGCACCGTGACGGACGCGTTTTGAACTTGAAAGCCGGGAGCGCTCACGCGGAGTTGGTACGATCCTGGGCGGAGGCCGCTCAGGATGTATTCACTGCCCGGTGGCACCGGTGCCACCGCTTCGTAGGTCACGCCGTCGTCGCGCGTGGCCGTCACGCGCGCGCTCTTGACGCCCACGTTCTTGATCGTGATGCGCACGCCGGAGGCTTCGGTCGCGTTCAGGTATTGAGTGAGCGCGGTGATGCCACCCACCAGGGCGTTCCAGCCTTCGGCCGTCACCGGCTCGCCTGCGTTCACTGTCTTTTGTGGGGGAACATTGATTGACATGCGTCGTCTCCTCGAGCCTCAGTGCGTTTCCGCGGGCGCGGGCCACAGCTCCGTCCCGGTTCCAGCGCCGCTCACTGCGTCGTCCTCGTTGGCTTCGGAGACGGCCACGCCGCGTCCGAGCACCCAGCGATCATCCAGGAATTTGACGTCGATGTGCACGCCGGCAGGTCGAAAGCGGTTCAGCGCGAGCGCCACGGCGTCGAGCGTGACGCGGCCCTCCGGATCCTCGGGCGTCAGCGCGCGGAAGCGCTTCGGGATCCAGGCGTTCACCCAGAACGCGAGGTGCTCGTGCCACGACAGCGCGACGATCGCGGCCGTCGAGAGCGCGTCGGAGGCGCCCGCAGCGAACACTGAGCCGTCCACGAACGCCACCGCGGGCCGCGGCTCGACGCGCTCGATGGCGTGCGGCGGGTCCGGCAAAATGCGCGAGAAGTGCCCCTCTTGCACGAAGAACGCGAAGCGCGTTTCGCCGACGGCCACGCTCGGCATCGGCAAGCTGTCGCCCGCGTGCGGGAAGACGAAGCTCGCCGCGAGCGCGCCCTCCGGCGTCGAGGTCGCGAAGCGCGCGCGCCGCCCGGGCTCGACGCCCGGTCCGTCGAACACGGCGTCGGCGTTGCGCAAACTGCCGGCGTCCGCGAAGCACGCGCCGGACCAAGCGTAACTGTAGGAAGTGACGTCCAGACCGTCCAGATCGACGCGGCCTTCCTCGCTGAAGGTGAGCTTGGTGCCGCTCGGGACGCTGCCGGCATAACCGATGCCCTTGCCCTCGTCACGATTCGCGAGCATCGGGCCGACGGTGCGGCCCTCCACGCCGGTGAATTGGATCGATAGCGTGGTGCGATCGAAGCCGCGCCGCAGCACGCTGAACAGCTCGCCGTTCTTACGGCCAACGCCGTCCCCTTGCACCAGCGTCAGCGGGTTCTCCTCGATCAGGATGTGCTCGACCGAAGGCGAAAGCTCCTCTTCGCCGCCGGCGGCAGGGTGGCTCAAGCGCAAACGATCCGTTACGTGCGCGATGTGCAGGTAGCGATCCGGATCGTGCGAAACGGACAGCACGTCCAGATCGAGCGCGTTGGCCGTCCCTTCCACCAGCGCCCGCACGGTGCCGTTGCCGCGCGCGTGGTTGCGGCAAATGCGACGGATGCGAAAGCGCGCTCCGTCCAGCAGGGCGTCGTTCGCGAGCGCGCGCGTCGCGAATTCCACCAGGCTCTTGCGCGAGGGGAACTTCTCCGCGGCGCTGTCGCCGTCGGCGAGCCCCCACAGCGCGAGCAGCTCGAGCGCACCCGCGTCGGAGGCCGCGGCGGCGCCGAGTTGCGCTTGCCCGACGCTCAGGCGCGTGAACAACACGGCGAGCTCCGCGGCCCGGATGCCGTGCACGCGCCCGATCTGCAGAAGATCGCGCAGCTCCTCCGCCTCCATCAGCCGGCGCGCGCGGCGCACGCGCGTGAGCGCGAGGTTGAACGCGTCGATGTCGCGCGCGAGCGCCTCGGTCAGCACCTCCAGCCGCTTGCCCGTGCGCAGCGGTTCGAAATGCGCTGGGAAGCGTCCGAGGATCTGCTGCGCGCGGCCGTTCACTGAACCTCCACGGTGGTCTTCCTGACCCAAAATTGATCCGATGGCGTGGGCGTGAGCGAGACGTTCTTCTTGTTGATGTGGACGCCAGCGTCCTGATACTCGACCGAGTAATCGAGGCCGTTCAAATCGTAGCTGTCGGCACTGGCGAGCAGACTCTTGAGCGAGTCGACGTCGAGCGAGGAGAGCGAGCCGGTGCGGAAGCGCATGTTGAGCGTGTCGGTAACGTTGGCAGCGACCGTCGTGCTGAGCTGAACCGGGTCGGTCAACAGCCCCGCGCCCTTGCGTGTGACCCTCAGCGCCACGTCCAGCACGATCAACGAGCCGCGCAGCTGCACATCGACCTTGCCTGCCACCGGGCGCAGCGTGGGATCCACGGGCAAGATATTCTTGCGCCGGGGCTCATCCGGCGCGGCCTGCGGAAACAGTTCCAGTGCGACGTCGAGCACGCCGTCCAGCCCGATCAAGAGCGCGATCAAGCGGTTGTAAACGAGCGTCTCGCCGATGCCGGCGTCTGCGATGAACGCTCGCACCGTGTCTTCCCCGCTGCGAATGAGCTCGTTGCGCTCGAGCTCGCTCAGGCTACGGCTCGCGGGCGTGAGCCAGACGTTCACGTCTACCGGTAGCGACAGCGAGCCGGTCGGCGGCGTGCCCGCGGTCACTGGGCCGCCGCCTTCTTCGGGCTGCACGGCGGGGCCGGCCTCGGCAGGCCCGATCGGCCGCGGCGCGTCGATGTTGTGCACGATGCGCACGCCCACCGGTCGCGTCTCCTCGATCAGTTCGATCGCCTGCGCCGCGAACTGTGCGAGGGCCTCCGCTTCCCCGCCCGGAGGCAGCTCGGGCAACGCCACGTTCAGCTGAATCACGCCGGGGCGCGCGATCGGATCCTCCACGACTTGCACGTCTTTCTCGCGCACGCCCGGGATGGTGGTGAGCGCCGCCAACAGCGCGCCCGGCGTCGCCTTGCCGGCGCTCTCCAGAGCGCGCCCGATCCGGCTGCGCAGCTGCTCGTCGCTCTCGCTCGCCGATTGGAAGCTCGTTGGCTGCGGGTTGCTCACGCCGTCGATGCCCAGGATCGGGCTGTTCAAGACGGTGATGGAGTCGATCGTCACGACACCGGCCGCGCCGGAGACCAGCGACTGGATCGGCACGTCGACGCTGAGGCTGCCTCGGCGCAGCGTCGCGTCCGCTTGCGTCTCGAACTGTGCGGCCGGCGGCTTGGCCGTCGACAATCGCGTGCCCGCCGGCACGAAGATGTCCGCGGGCGACGGCGTGGAGCGGAACAACAGCAAGCTGCCGACGGCGTAGGTCGCCGTGCGGCGCTCGACGCCGAGCAGCAGCGCAAGCTGATCCAGATCGCGCCCGGTCGCGGTCGCGACGAAGCTCGCGTCGTACACGCCCTCGAGCTGCCGTGATAGCACCGCGTACTCGCGCGCGAAGCTCTCGGCAAAGAGCCGCGTCACGCTGCCGACGTTGCGATCCGTGAGCGGCGGCACCACGCCGCCCGGCTGGCTGTAGTCGTAGTTGGCAAAGAAGATGCTGCCCGTGTCGGGAATCACGGCGTCCGCGCTCGTCAGCCAATTCACGCTGAAGTCCGGATTTAGCCGGTAATCCTTGCCGACTTGAAAGCGCCGGTAGGCACCGTGCGCCATGCCGCTCAGCCGCACGGTGGCAAGCAGCGGCGGCCCAGGCGCGCGCAGCACGAACGGCGCGTTCTCCGGCAAGAAGCGGAACTCCTCGCGGATCACCCCACCGGTGAGCGCGGTCAGCAAGTCGTCGACGAACTGCGCGAAGGGTTCGGCCGCGTAGGTCACTGGAAAATCCCCAAAGAAAAGGGCACCACCAAATCCAGCGGCGCCGCCTGGCCCAACACGCGCAGCTGAAGCTCGATGCGCACCGTGTCGCGCGGTGGCTCGTGCTCGGCGCGTACGTCCGCGCGCACCACGCGCTCGACGCGCGGCTCGTCGCGCAGCGCTTGCAGCACGTATAGCTTGATCAAGTTGCGCGTGCGCGCGACGTTGGGCTCGCCGATCAGCTCGTGGTGCCGCGAGCCGTACTCGGGGTGCCCGAGCGCGGCCAGCTCGCCGCGCCGCGTCTTCAAGCGGTTGACCAACGCTTGCGTCAGGTTGTCGAGCCCGCTCGCGATCGCGAGATCGCGAGCGGTGCCGTGCCGTTCGGCGCCCACGTCGGCGTCCTCGAAGAAGCCGCCGCCCGTCGTGTAGTCCAGGCGCAGATCGCTGCCCTGAAAGGGAGCCACGGTCGCTGCGTTGCGCTTCGCCATCAGGGCGCCCCCTGATCGTTGATGAATGGCGCTGCGGGCGGGCCGAGCAAGGTCAAGATCCCGGGTCCCGCGGGGATCATGTCGCCCATCCGCAAGAGCGCGCCGCCCGCGATCGCGACGCCGCTGGAGCCTCCGCCGCTGCCGATCGGCAGCACGTACGGCGCGCCGCTGAACGAGTTGATCATCTGGCACACGCTGCCGACAGTAGCGAGCGGCATGCCCGAGGCGGTCGCGGCCGTTTGCGGGATCAAGCTGATGAAGCCAGAGTCCGGCGGCCCGGCGAGCCCCGGGCTGAGGACGACTGCGCAACCTATCGTGACGGGCGGTCCTGGCATGCTCTGGCTCTAGGAGGGGCTGAAGCTCGTGAGGCCGTTGATCGCGATGCTCGGCCCCTTCACGGTGGTGGAGGCTTGGCCCTCGAGCGTCGCGCTCAGGCCCTTGCTCGACAAATCTTGCTGCGCCTCGATCGTGACCTTGCCCTGCGCGGCGAGGCTCAGATCGCCCTGGCTCTCGAGCTTCAGGTTTCCCGCGGCCTTGATCGAGACGTCGCCGTCTTTTTGCATCACGAGCTCGGTGCCGCCGCTCGTGATGGTGAGCTTGTCGTCGCCGTAAGTAATGGTGCTGCCGCCTGGCAGCTTCACGTGCAGCCGCTGCACGGAGTTGTCTTCGTCGTCGGGCGGCTCGTACACGATGTCGAGCGGAGCCGCGACGGGTGGTCGCAGCGAGCCGCCGTACACCGTGCCGAGCACGATCGGCGCGTTGATGTCGCCGTCGAGGAACGTGACTACCACCAAATCTCCCTGCCGGGGCAGCGCTGACAAGCCGGCGCGCGCGACCGTCATGGGCACGCGCTGCAGCTCGACGCCGCTGCCGCGCAAGGTCACGTTCAGCTGGTGGTTGCCGTCGCTGTCGTCCGAGTCCTTGGAAAACACGCTACTCACCACGCCCAGCTCGGGCAGCCGGTAGCGCGTGAGCTCGTCGCGAATGATCGCGCGCAGCGTCGTGACCAGCTCGCTCATGCCGCCGCTCCCTCGACGCGCACGATCGTTCGGAAGCCGCGCGCCGCATCCACCCAGTGACTGACGCTGCACGCGCGCAGATCGCCGGGATCGCCGGTCGCCAGATCGCTGAGCCCGAACACGTCACCCACGCGCAGCTCGGGCCGACCGAGCAGCTCGAGCTGGCCGCCGATCTGGGCGCGTGCTTGCGCTGCGGCCACCGCGTTCGAGAGTCCATCGGCGCGGGCGCGCGCGTGGAATCCGCCGATCACCTGGCTGTTTCCGGCGCCCGAGGTTGGATCGGAGCTCAGCCAATGCCATTTGTCGGAGCCGGATTCACTCGCCGAGCCGTGCGCGGCGAACGTCGCCGCGTAACCGTCCCGACTTTTTTCTAGCCGGTGAGAGAGCAGCTCCGCGCCGAAGCGGAAGCGTGTCGTGGCCGGGCCGCTCGCGACGGGCAGGAAGCGCAAGCCGCCGTTCGCACTCGAGCTGAGCTCCGCGCCGCTGAGCTCGGCCAGATCCAGCAAATGCCCCCACACGCTGCGCCGCGAATCGACGGCGTAGTACGATACGTCGTCGCTCGCGTCGACCTGGTCGATTGGGATCGACGAGGCGAGGTCGCGCACGATGTCCGCTACCGTCTGCGAGAGGTATGTCTGGCTCTTGTGCGTGCGGCTCAACGCGGCGGTCGGCGCGAGCCCGACGAGCACGAGGCCGTCCGCGCGCTGCTCGACGCTCGCCACCTCACCGCCGAACACGTCGCTCGCGTCGTCCTCGAAGCCTACGCGGATCGACACGAGATCGCCGGGGTTCGCGCTCGCGAATTTGCTGCGCGGCCAGAGCTTGAGCTCGACCCGATCGTGCCCGCCGCTCACGAGTTCGACGTGCAGTCGCACGAGCCCTGCCTCGCTCGCGCTCAGCGTTTGCCCGGCTAGCGTGGTGCTCACGGAGGGACGCGGCGGCTTCATCGCACGAGGCTCCTCGCGTCGATTCCGCTGCGCAAAAGCTCCGCGCGCAGCACGCTATCGAGCTCTTCGGCCAAGCTCGAACTCGTGCGAGGGGGCTCGGCGCGAAGCACCGGCGCGATCTCGGGCTCGAGGCTCTCCAGCCGCTCGCTCGCGAACGCGGCGAGCCGCCGCAAGCCGCTCGCACCAGCGCCGAGCGACGGCGCGCAGGCGCGCACCGTCGCGGGGAGAGACGCTGTTAGCGCGTGCTCACTCCCGAGCTCGCGCGTCGTCGTCGGGCCGCGCTCGTGCGCGCTCAGCTCGCGAAATGCCGGAGACGAGCGCTCTTTTTCAGCGGTTTCGCCGCCCAGGTTTACCGCGCGCGACTGCGCCGCCGCTGGCCGCGCTTGCGTGCTCTGCGCGAGCGGCGTGCCGAGCGACGACGCTGATTGCGACGACACGTCGTTCCGAAGTGGCGAACGAAATGCTTCGCTCAATCCGGCGTTGCAAGCTCGCTCGCGCCAGATGTGCCGCGCTCGCTCTGGGTCGAGCGCGAGCGGCTCGGCCGCAGACAGCTGAGCGGCGTCAGGCCATCGAGCGGCGTTGGTAACCGTCTCGAGCTTCGCTCGAGACGGCGAGCTCAACTCTAGTGCTCGGCGCGCGATGCGCTCGCGCACGGCCGCACTCGGCGAGTCAGCGAGCAGACGAGCGAGCGCGCGGTCGGCCGTGGACGGCGCGCGTGACACGCTGTTGCCGCGAGCGGCTGAGCTCGCCTCCCGCTCGTTCAACGATCGTTCGCACGGCGCGGGCACGGGAGGCGCGGGTGCCGGACGCGCCGGAGCCACCCGCGGGCTGACGCCGGACGAACGCGGCGCGAAGCGCTCGAGCCCTTTGGCTACGTCGCTTGGTTTGAAAAGGTGTCGCGACGGCCCGCGCTCGAGCTCGCCCAGGCTTGCCGCAACTGCCGGCGCTTCGAGCGTGCGCGCAGCCGCAGCAGCTAGCGCGGAGAACGGATCCGGGGGACCGAGCAGCGGTGAGGTTCGTGCGTCGAGCCGGACGATCTCCACGTCCTCGAGTGAATCGCGCGCGAGCCCGCGCGCGAGCGCGAGCGCGGCGTCGAGCGTGCGCAGCAGGGCACCTGCGCGCAGCGAGGCGCGAAATGGTGGACGCGCTCCGCTCACTCCGCGGCTCCCTTCAGCTCGCCGCCCGCGAGCATCTCGAGGTAGAGCAGGATTTGTCCTACCGTGAGCTGCGAGCATTGCTCCGGCGTCCAGCCGAACTCGCGCGCCAGCACGAAGCACGCGCGTGACAGCGGCGCGCGAACGCCGCGATCCACTTCGTCCGGGCTGAGCGCAAGGCCGCTGATGCGATTGACCTGCGCCAGCAAGTGCTCGACCAAGCCCGCGGGCAGCTGCGCCACCTGCTCTACTGTCATGCTCGGACGGACCAGCGCTTGCTGCACCATCAGCACGCTGGTCAGCGCGGTCTGCTCGCGCGCGGCCGTGCTGATCCGCTGAATGTCGCGCACCGCCAGCGGGCGCAACAGCACCGCGCCCGGCGCGCCGGCACCCTGGCCGAGCAGGTGCGTGGGGATTTCGGCCTCGTGTTGCTGGCTCGCGCCCGCCAGCAGATCCTCTGCGCTGAGTGCTCGTGACATTGCTCGAGCTCCTTCAGGACGACTGGTCCTCGACCTTCAACCACAGCGCGCGGAAACTCGCCTTCTCCATCGCGAAGTCGTCTTCCGGCAGATCGTAGGACCACTCCTCGAGTTTGACGCCCATCACCGTCACCGTGGAGCTCACGCCGGTCACGGACGGGTTTTCGAGCCGGATCGACAGATTGAAGGACGGGCTGACGAAGGTCCCTTGCGGGCGCGAGCCGGCCGCGTCGCCGAGCATCAGCTTGAGCAAGGCGCCGTTGATGTACGCGCGATCGATCGTGCCGTACACGTCCACGTTACCCGGGCGCAGCTCGGTCGCGAAGCGCTGGCCGAGCTCGTGGAACGCCTTGACCGCGTTGGTGACCCGCACGGTGACGCCGGTGACGCGACCGATCGGCGTGAGCGAATAGGTTTCGTTGATGGCGCCGGCTTTTTCGCCTTCGGGGCCGGCCTCGGTGGCGAGCGAAATCGTGCCGTCGGAGCCACGATAAACGGTGGTGGGCATCGCGAATTTCCTTCCAAATCTCGGTGGGGGGAGACCGCTCAGGCGAGCGACATGATGACTTTGACGAAATCGATCGAGAACGTCGGCTGCAGCGTCATCGTCACGAGCGCGATGCCGTTGATCTCTTGCGCGCGCGTCGCGCTCACGTCGAGCTGGTACGCGACGAGCATCTCGTCCAGCACCATGCCCGACAAGAAGCCGTCCAGCGTGGCCTTGAGCGCCGCCCGCACGCGCGAATTGTTGAGCCGCCCGATGTACGGGTTCGAGCCGATGCGCACGCCGGCCTTCGCGTAGTCGACGATGCGGCGCACGGAGATTTGCCGGAACGCGCCGGTGTCCGTGGTGATGCCCTTCAGCACGCGGATGCCGAGATGCTTCTGCAGCACCAGCACGCGCTGGTCGAGCAGCTGCTTCTGCTGCGCCCGCGTGTATTCCGTGGTCAGCCCGTCAGCTGCGACGTCCTTGTTCGTCAGGCTGACGTGCGGCGCGAGCGTTGCGAGCCGGCCCGCAATGAGCGCTGCAGCGTAAGCGGCCGGCAGTGACACCTGCTTGTTCGCTTCCGTGCGCGCCGCATCGTCCGTGAGAATGCCGGGCGCGACCAGGATCACGCGCGCGCTGCTGATCGAGTCGTCCGTCGCGATTTTGCTGATGACGTCGCTGGACGCGCCGATCACGCCCATGCGCTCGCGCCCGTCGTTCTCGGTCGCCTCCAGGTGCGCGAGCAGCGTGGCGCCCGCGATCTTGGCGTCCATGCCGGCGATAGTGACGATATTCACGGCTTGCGTCGCGAGCAGGTCGAGCCCCGCCTTGGCCTCGATCGTCGTGACGGAAGCGCCGTCCGTGCCCGCGTTGGGCGTCTCCGCTTCGACGGCTGCGACCGCCGTGCTGGCGTCAGCGGCGGCCGGCGCCGTGGCTAGGATCAGGTTGCTGGAGCCGGCCGTGATCGCCGCGGCGAGCTCGGCCGCGGTGGTGCCCGCGTACGTCTCCTTGATCCGCCCCAGCGTCGCCGTGAGCTGGCCGGCGGCGTAGCTCAACGAGACGCTGTTCGCCCAGCTACCGGGGCTGAGCGCCTTGATCCGGAATAGCTCTGCGCCCGGCGCGCCAGCTGCGCTCACGAGCCAGGTCATCGTGCCCGGATCACCGTTGGCGATGCGCACGGCGTACACGGTCGAGCCGCCGCCGGCGAAGACTTGCTCGAGTGCACGGGTGAGCGTCAGCGGCGATCCACTCGAGCTGAAGCGATCGTACGCGCCGAACGTATCGAGCGCTTCCGAGTAGCTGCCCAGAATCTGCACCTGGCCAACCGGTCCCTTGCTCGCCGTGCCGACGATGCCGATGTTGCCGGTCGAAATCCCGCCGACGCCGATCAGCCCCTCCGAGCGCACGTCGATGTAGACACCCGGTAGAATCATTTCGCCAATGGCTTCGCTCATTGAAGATGCCTCCGCCTGCTATCCCAGCAGCGCCTGCACCGGGATCCTCTGGATGATGCCACCAGAGGAGTCCGGCTCGTTGATTGCCTGTTCGAACTCGAAATGAAAACGCAAGACGCGCACGCTGGCTCCGGCCATCGCCGCCGCGCCAACGCTGCCGATCTCCGCCACGTCGAAGCGGGAGGCGCCCGCAAACGGCGAGCGCGTTCTAGCGAGCGCGAGCAGCACTGCGTCGCTCGCGTCGCGAGCTTCCGTCGCGTTCGCGGCGAACACCGATAGCCGGAGCACACCGCCGCCGCGCGCGACGCGCTGCTCCCATTGTCCCAAGAAAAAAGCGCACACGAGCGTGCCCGCGTGACCCAGCGGCGTGCCGAAGGAGAGCACGCCGCCGAGCGGCTCTACCGCGAATTGTCCGGCGCCCGGCGCGCTCGCAGCCAGTGTGAGCGGCGTGCCGTCGAGCGTGAGCGTGATGTCGGCCGCGCTCAGCGCGCCGTTCGCGCCCGTCTTGCGAACCAGACCGCCGTAAGGGAGGTTCAGCTGGCTGCGGTCCTCGCTCACCAGCGTGACGTCCGTGGCTCCCGGCAGCACCGGGCTCGCCAGATTGACGGTCATTTGCCAGGGCAGCGCGCCGCGCGTGATCAAGGCGGAGCGATCGCCGAGACCGTTGCCGAGCCGCTCACTCTGCTCGATCGCGACCACCAGCGCGGGCAGCTCTTCGGTTGCAGCCGGCTCGATCACGCCGACGAGCTTCGGCACCGGCGACAGGCTCAAGCCGTTCACCAGCGTCACGAAGGCGTCCATCAGCGTTTTCTCGATCATCCCAGGAGATCCTTCAGCGGCGCGAGCAGCTGTCCGGCGTTCGCCACGGTGGCGCGCAGGTTCTGCGCCGCGGGTGTGAGCGGCGCGAGCGCGTCGCCGAGCTTGGGCAAGGTGATCGGTAGATCCAGATTGGGCAGGCTCGGCAGATCCAACAAATCCAGGCCCAGATCGGCCTCCAGATCGAGATCTGCGTCGAGTTCGGCGCCGAAATCCGAGGCCAGGCCCGGCGGCTCGGGCGGCTCCGTGTATTCACACAGCCGGATACGATAGAAACACTCGTCGGGATTAGCCACGTTTTCTTCCAGATTGAGCGACTCGATGAGCACGCGCTCGAGCTCGGACTCCTTGACGATATCCGCCACGAAGTCGACGGGCTCTCCCGCCAGAAATTTCTCACGCAGTGATTTCAAGAAATCATCGCGCGCCTCGTCGCCGAACAGAGATCCGGAGATCTCGACGACCAGCGCGCCGCGGCCGAGGTCGTGACTCAAATCACCCATCAATCCGGGCACAGGCATGAAGGCGATGCGTCGGGATTCCCCTGATTTGATCCGGGAAATGCGCGGGATTTCCCATGAGTCGACGATCGGTCGAAACAGCATCGGACCTCATCACCGTTTGCAGCAGTACCCTCGTTGCACACGCTGAAGCGAAGCGTACATGGCATGTAGCCACGCGTGAGCACGCACCGGCAATAGTACTTTTGCGCTCGCGCGCTCGTCGCACTGTCTCGTGTGGAGAATCATGCTTGAAGCAGCGCGTCTTTCACACGCGCTGCGCGCGAAGCTTTTTTTGAAGCGTGCGTCGGTCAACTTCCGCAATTGAGATCTTCGCGCCCCTGTCGAATTCCGCCTGCCACACGCAGGCGATCACATACAAGCCGAATTCGCGCGCGCCGAGACAACGATGCGTGAAGTGCACACCTGCGTCCCGCTCGCGCTTTTCATCGATGTCTGAAGGTCGATGTGCCAATTGGGTGCGCCGAGACAAATCACGCAAACCGATGCCGCGGCTCGAGCGCGTGAGACCGCAACAGATCTCCTCTGGGTTTTGGGCGATCGTGCTCCTGCCGCGCACCTCGTGGGACGGGGCTGTTCCAGCCTCGAGCCGTTAGTGTGGCTAGCCAAGACCGAGTGCACGACTCGGTTGATCCCGTTCTCGTCGGGGTTGCCCCTGCGATCGGTTGACGGCGGCAGATGCCGACGTGAACCGTCGATTTGGAACGAACTTGGCGGAACTGAAAAGCACGCGCTCCGCGCTCCTCTCTGGATCCCCCGAATCTTGGGTCGCTCGTCAACCGCCGTTCGAACGGCGGATCCGAAGTGCTGGCTGAGAACTTTGACGAGTCATCAGCGGCGCTCCGGAGGTTACTGCGCTCTGCAATGGAGGCCACGTCTTCTCGCGCCCCCCGGTCGTTCCCCCTCTCCCTCGTCCGCGACGCCGAAGGCTGGGTGCTCTGCGACGTGTTGCTTGACCATCAAAAAAAAACTCGAGGCGCGACGCCAGAGTCGGGGCCACGCCTTGACACATACCCATAGGGGGTATACCTATAACCAATGCCGCAAACACGGAGAAAAGCCGCTGACCCGGCCGCCAAGAAGGCGCACGGCGTCGATCCCGCGATCAAGGGCTCGAACTTGAAACGGCTGCGGCGAATCGAGGGACAGGTGCGAGGCTTGCACAAGATGGTAGAAGAGGATCGCTACTGTCCGGACATTTTGATCCAAGTGGCTTCGGTGCAAGAGGCGCTCAAGAGTGTCTCGCGCGAGTTGGTGCGCAATCATTTGTCGCATTGCGCGCGCCGCGCCTTGCAGGGTTCGGACGAGCAGGCACAGGCAGCGATCGATGAGTTGGTTGCGGTCTGGTCGAAGCACGCGGGATGACGAAGATGCAACGAACGTGTAGCCAAGAGGCCGGGTCATGAAATTCGCTTCGACCTTGCTGTTCGCGGCTTTGTTGCCGGGCTGCGCGCACATGGAAAAAGAGCGCGGGCATGACTCGGTGAGTCAGCTCGTCGAATCGCGTTCCGGACATCGCACCGGATGGGAACGAGGGACCCCTGAAGCTCGACAGATCCAAGAGCGCGTGAGCTCCCTATTGAAAGGGGGTCTGAATCGCGAGCGCGCGGTCCAGATCGCCCTCATCAACAACCCGCATTTGCAAGAAACGTACGACGAATTGGACGTTTCTCAGGCAGACCTCGTGCAGGCCGGGCTGCTGTCGAATCCGACCTTGAGCGGGAGCATCGGATTTCCGTTGGGACACGGTTCGTCACGTCCGGAGTATGAAGTCTCAATCGTCCAAAGCTTCCTGGACATTTTCATGCTCCCGCTGCGCAAACGCGTCGCTGAAGCTCAATTCAACGCCGAGACGCTACGCGTTGCACACGCGGCACTACAGGTAGCCGCAGAAGTCAGTAAAGAGTTCGTCGAGCTTCAGACCGGTGAGCAAACCGTCGAGCTGATGCGCCGCATTGCTGAGAGCGCAGACGCTGCAGCCTCCCTTGCCGAAAAGCAGTTCGAAGCGGGCAACATCAATCAACGCGAGGTCGCCAGCGAACGGGCTGCATCAGCACAAGCTGAGCTGGATCTGGCACACGATCAATTCACGGTGCTGGAGCATCGCGAGCGGCTCAATCGCCTACTCGGCTTGTGGGGCGTGAATTCCGGCTGGAAATCAGCGCAATCGCTGCAGGCCATCCCACCTACCGAAGCACCGCTCGAGCACTTGGAAGTCACCGCGCTCAAACAACGCTTGGATGTGCAAGCAGCCCGGAAGCAGGTAGAGCTGATGGATTCCGCGCTCGGCATGGCGCGTACCTCGAGATACACGGGGCTCGTCGACGTCGGCGTACACATGCATCAAGACGCCGACGGCCCCAAGCTGCTCGGGCCAACGCTCTCACTCGAACTACCTATCTTCGATCAGCGCCAAGCGTTGATCGGCCGCCTCGAGGCACAACGTCGACAAGCACAACGCCGCCTCGACGCGCTGGGGCTCGATGTGCGTTCCGAGGTGCGTCTCGCCAAGGCTCGCTTGGACCTCAGCCGCCATTCGGCCGAGCAGTATTTGAATGCACTTTTGCCGCTTCGCCGCACGGTGCTCGAGCAATCGGAGCTCGAGTACAACGCAATGCAAATCGGGCTGTATGAACTTTTAGCCACGAAGAAGTCCGAAATCGAGACGTTTCGCGCCTACCTGAACACCGTCCGCGATTATTGGATCGCCCACGCAGAGCTCGAGCGAGCACTAGGTGGTCGCGTGACGACTGCAAGAACTGCGAGCAGCCCATGACCGAACTCAAAACGACGCAACATCCAAGCGCGGCAAGCGCGGCAGCACCGATCGCAGACTCGGGGATAAGCCGACGTAAGGTGCTCGGTACCGGTGCGGTATCGCTCGCTGCCAGCGCGATCGCGAGCACGCTCTCCGCGCAGGCAGCTGCCGTAGAGCCGCCGGAGCCAGCGGGGCGCGGGTATCGCCCCGTGATTGTCCCCAACGGCGCCAAGTTACCTTGGAAGGTCGTCGATGGCGTGAAGGTGTTCCATCTGGTGGCAGAGGAGGTCGAGCACGAGTACGCGCCGGGCATCAAGGCTCGTTGTTGGGGATACAACGGCCAAGTGCACGGTCCGATGATCGAGGCAGTCGAGGGCGATCGCGTACGCATCTATCTCACCAATCGCTTGCCCGCGCCGACGACGCTCCACAGTCACGGCGTATTGCTCGAAAACGGCATGGACGGCGTGGGCGGCTTGACGCAAAAGGCCGTCCCACCGGGGGAAACTTACAAGTACGAGTTCACACTGCGGCAGCGCGGCACCTGCATGTACCACTCGCATCACGACGAGATGACGCAGATGGCGCTAGGCATGACCGGGCTGTTCGTGATCCATCCGCGCACCCCGCGAGGGCCACGCGTCGATCGCGACTTTGCCCTGATGCTCCACGAATGGCGCGTCAACGTGGGCGCCGCGCGACCTGATCCGAGCGAGATGTCGGATTTCAACTTGCTCACGATCAACGGCAAGGCGTTCCCGGGCACCGATGCACTGGTCGTGAAGAAGGGACAGCGCGTGCGCATTCGCATTGGAAACTTGAGCGCGATGGACCATCACCCAATTCACCTGCACGGGTACCAATTCAAGATCACCGAAACGGACGGTGGCGAAATTCCCACCTCGGCGCAGTGGCCCGAGACCACGGTCTTGGTACCGACAGGCAGTACGCGCACCATCGAATTCGTCGCAGACCAAGCCGGTGATTGGGCGATGCACTGTCACATGACCCACCACGTCATGAACCAAATGGGGCATGGCATTCCCAACATGGTCGGCGTGAAGCCCGGCAAATTGAACGCAAAAATCCAGCAGTTGCTGCCGGGTTACATGACCATGGGACAAGACGGCATGGGCGATATGGGCGACATGCCGATGAGCGTGCCCAAGAACAGCATTCCAATGGTCGGTGGCCGCGGCAAGCACGGCACCATCACCATGGGCGGCATGTTCACTATCCTGAAGGTTCGTGAACAGCTGGAAAGCTATGCGGATCCGGGCTGGTATGAAGCTCCCCCCAACACGACTGCGCAAGCGGCGCCCAACGCGGACCTAGTGCGCGACGGCATCGACGTGAATGCATCGGCCAAGGCCTGGACCGATTCAAAAGTTAGAAGCGGGTAGCGGTCATGACCGTCAAAGATCCGGTCTGCGGAATGATCGTCGACCCTGAGCGCGCACGCGGTGGTTCGTTCGAGCACGCGGGTACGACGTACTTTTTTTGCAATCCTAAGTGCCGTGAACGTTTCGCCGGCGATCCTGCGCACGTTCTGCAGCGTCAAGCTGCCAGCGCGACTCAGGCGCAGACGCATACTCACGTGCACACGACCGGCGCCCACGCGCCTGCACGCGTTCATTCTCGCGCGCCGGCGCAACCGCATACGCTGCAACAGCACACGCCCCCCAAAGCTGCCGCTCAGTCCCAAAGGGCCGCCAAATCCGGTACAATATGGGTTTGCCCCATGGATCCGGAGGTGCGCCAAGATCACCCGGGCCCGTGCCCCAAGTGCGGAATGGCGCTCGAACCGGAGGAGCCGAGCGCCAACGACGACAACCCCGAGCTGCGCGACATGTCACGCAGGTTGTGGATCGCCGCGCTCCTCACCGCCCCACTGTTCTTGCTCGCGATGGGCGCGATGCTGCCGTTCCACGCGACCATGCATCTGCTCTCGGTCCGTACCCGTGGCTTCGTCGAGCTTGCGCTTGCCACGCCGGTTTGCCTGTGGGCGGGCCTGCCGTTCTTACAGCGCGGAGTGCAGTCACTCAAGACACGCAACTTGAACATGTTCACGCTCATCGCCCTCGGCGTCAGCGTCGCGTACGCCTACAGTGCGGTCGCGCTGCTGGCTCCGGGCGTATTCCCTGATTCATTGCGAACGGAGCACGGCGAACTCGGTTCGTACTTCGAGGCGGCCGCAGTGATCGTCACGCTCGTCTTGCTCGGGCAGGTGCTGGAGCTGCGCGCTCGTCACCAAACGAGCGCGGCAATTCGTCAGTTGCTCGAGCTCGCGCCGCAAATCGCACGCCGGGTGGCTGCCGACGGCAGCGAGCGAGAAATCCCCGTCTCCGAAGTGCGAGTCGCCGACCGTTTGCGGGTTTTTGCGGGTGAAAGGCTACCAATCGACGGCGTCGTGCTGGAGGGCTCGAGTCACGTCGACGAATCCACCATCACGGGCGAACCGGGGTACGTCTCGAAGCGCGTCGGAGCCCGCGTGATCGGAGGAACGTTGAACGGAGCCGGCTCGCTGCTGGTCCAAGCAGAAAAGGTCGCGCAAGATACGCTGCTCAGCCGCATCGTGAGCTTGGTAGCCGAG
>Ga0164241_10000563_pt1 | contig 64377 bp, 46 predicted proteins | sample OricomyardsoilBY_FD_108780 | JGI IMG/M metagenome (GOLD analysis project Ga0164241, IMG submission 108780) | Backyard soil microbial communities from Emeryville, California, USA - Original compost - Back yard soil (BY) | ecosystem: Environmental > Terrestrial > Soil > Unclassified | place: USA...
GCCGAAGGGCCGCCACCCGTCTTGGCCGGCCCGTCCCCGGCGCGGACGTCCCCGCCGACCTCCCGCTCGACGCGATCGAGCCCGCGGCCTACTCTGGCGATCCTGAGAAATGCTGCCGCTTTGGTCCGGACGCGCAGTTCTCGGAGGCTGGTCGAGCGGTGTCGGTACCTTCGCGCCAGGTGCGTCGTGACGCCAACCATGCAGAACCCGTATGCACGGTTTGAACGGGGTGTCGCTCACAGCCACCTGCGCGGCGGTGGAAAGCAGAATCCGCCAATATCGCGAAACTAGTTTATGCTCAAACGATGCCGACCTTGCTGAAAGCCGTTCTCGCGATCCTGGGTATGAGCATTCTGCTCCACCTCGGATCTGCCGCCGCCCAGCTGCTGGTTGAGCCGAAGCAGCTCCTCGGCCTGGGCGTGATGGTCGCGGTCGTCCTCGTCGAGTCCTGGTTCCTGCTCGGACTTTCGAAGGGGAAAGACGGTATCCGCGGGCTCGTCGCGGCGCTCTACGCAGTCGGGGCCGTGGCTCAGGCGCTGATGGGCTACGCGGCGTTCGATCACAGCATGACCCGGTACCGTCAACCAGCGGACCTCCCGACTGCGATCGGGGCATGGGTCGGCACGGTGCTCTCGGGGTTCGTGACGTACGCACTCACGCGCCCCCACGTGAAGCTGTGGATGGCGGAAAAGACGATGGGGATCTCCGAGCCTCCCGGGGGCTGAGCTCGACCGGCGGTCGAACCGCTCAGCTGCGCGCGATGCGGCCGACCTTCGCACCCGTGACGCGGATGCAGTCGAGAGGTGAGAAGAACACCTGGGTCCCCCGCAGGCCGGCGCTGATCGAGACGACCTCGTGGAGCTCGATCGTCTCGTCCACGAACACCGGATAGTCCTTCTTTCCGCCGAGCGCGGTCACGCCGCCGCGCACGTACCCGGTGAGCGGCTGCACCTCTTTCAGCGGGACCGTGTCGACCTTGCGATCGCCCGTCAGCTTCGCCAGGGCCTTCAGATCGAGCTCGGCGTCGCCCGGCACGACCGCGAGGCAGACGCCGTGACGGTCTCCGCGCGCGACCAGTGTCTTCCACACCTGCTCCGGGGGAAGCCCGACCTTCGCGGCGACCGTGGTCGCGCTGAGGTCTTCGGGGTCGACCTCGTACGCGTGAAGCTCGAACGCGACGCCGTGCTTCTCGAGGATGCGCACAGCGTTCGCTTCTGGGGGTTCCTGCGAGGCTCGAGCTACTCCGCGACGGTGTCGGGGCCAACCGTCTTCGGGGTCGCACGTGGCGCGCAGGGCCCGTTGGCGAAGCGAATGCTCCACGCGGCGCCGCTCGTCGTCTCCACGCGAGGGTGGAGGGCCAACGAGTCGTCCAGCGCGCGGCCGAGCTCGACGTCTGCCGGGGCAGGTCTTCGCCCCCGAGCCGGTTCGGGCGGCCGCTCGACACACACGTGCACGGCCTCGATTCCGCTGGACCGGGACGCTCGACTCAGCGTCGCCGAGCTCGAACGCCCGGTCGGCGAGATCACCGTCCCGGACACGTAGTCGTTGCGAGGCTGACGACCGTCGGCGGGTCTTCGTCAACACGGGGCCGTGCAGCGCTTACTCGTCTTCGTGCTGTCGCCTCCGAGCTGGATTGAGGAGCTGCTGAAGGAGCGAAGAGAGTTGCCGCACGGTCCGAGTGCGCTCAGGCGAATTCCGCGCCCGCCGAGCGGGCGGCCCCCAACAACCCAACACCCAGCAAGCAGGTCTCCCAGGCGTCACATCATCTCAATCGTCTGAATCCGCCGAGGTCCCCTCCCCGTCCGGTCAGGACGCTTCAGGTTCCTCGATCTTGGTGGAGGCGCAGGGAATCGAACCCTGGTCCGCGAGGCATCAACTGCAACTTCATTCACGTGTGTAGTCGCCGTATCCCCGGCGACTGAGCTCGCAGATTCGGCTGCGACCTAGCTCTCACTGTGTCGGTCACGCTATCGAGAGCGCTCTGACGTGACCCAGCCCTTGTAATTGCGCCCGCCGGCTACCAGGACGATCTGGCCTTTGGACGTCGCTTGCAGTTTTTAGGCTGCGAGAGCGAAGTTGTCGTTGTCGTTGGCAAATAAACGTCCCGCTTGATGAGGCGGAGCAGGAGCCGCCGACACGCAGTTGCAATCTCCGTCCCCACGTCGAAGCCGATCGCCCCCGAATGCGTGGTGACTGCGTCGATCTTGGGGCCTGACGCGTCGGCCCATGTGCGTTGTGAATCGTGCGCGGAGTGGGTCGCGCTTCGCGCCCGCTCGCGAGGGGCTCAGCCCTCTTTCTTCTCCTCTGCTTTCTCGGCTGCCTTCTCTGCCGGCTTCTCCGCTGCCTTGTCGGCGCTGGCGTTCTCTTCCTTGGGCTTGAACTCGTCGGGGACCTTCGAGCCCTCGCCCCAGAAGTACTTCTCGAGCTCGGTGAACCAGATGCGCTGCCCGGTCTCGGAGACGAGATCGAGCCTGTACTCGTTGATGAGCATTTTGGAATGCTCGAGCCAGGTGTTCCAGGCCTCTTTCGAGATGTTCTGGAAGATTTTTTCGCCCATCGGCCCCTTGAGCGGGGGCTTCTCGAGCCCAGGAGCTTCTCGACCCAGCTTGACGCAGTTGACCATCCTCGACATCGACTCGGCGTGTACCGCACGAATGCAGCGCTGTCGAGGCGTGCCCTTCGCTTGAGGGACGCGCGCTCACGTGTTGGGATGCGGCCCATGACGACTCGGCGCACCACGATCTTCGCGATCGGCATCGCTTGCGCGATGGCGGCCGGCTGCGACCACTCGCGTCGCTCTGCGACGCCGACGACGGGCTGGGGCACACCGACCGCCCCGCCCCCGGGCGCGGCCGCACAGGATCCGCGCGTCGCGATCTACGCGAACGAGTGCGCCGACTTCATCGGGACGATCAACGCGGGCATCGAGCTGGTCGGCCACGCGAGCAGCTCGGACGGCGACTCCGCGGGCGACGACGACGACGCGCCGGACGGTCCGGACGGCAAGTCGGATCTGGCCTCGACCGCAGAGGCGCTGAACTCGGTCGCGCGCGAGATCGACTCCAAGCACTACACGCACCCGGACCTCGAGCGGCTGCGCGGCGTGTACGTCGTCGTCACGAATGGCCTGGCCGACACGACGCGCGACACCGAGGCGGCGCTCGACGCGCTGACGACGGCGCAAGAGAACCAAGCCAAGGCGAAGAAGGGCGACAAAGCCGCCGCCGATGCGGTCGCCGCCGCCGAGGCCGACGTGAAGGCCGTCGCCGACAAGGCCGAGACGGTGACGAACCAAGAGGACGCGACCGTCGACGCGATCAATCAAGTGTGCGCGCCGTACTCGAACGGAGACGACGACGACGACGACGACGGTACGCCGAACGGGCCGCCTCCGGGTGCGCCGCCTCCCGGTGCGCCGCCTCCAGGTGCGCCGCTTACCGGTGCGCCGCCTCCGGGCGCCGGCGGTTTGCCGCCCGGCGGTCCGCCGCCTCCGATGCAGTGAGCTAGCGGAGGGGACGCGGCGACGACGACGTCGGCGCTACTTGATGAGGACGAAGGTCTGCTGATTGAGCGCGAGGAGGCGTCCGTCTTCTCCCCATAACTCGCGCTGCTCGACGGCGTAGCCCGCGTCGCTCGCGAGGAGCTTGGCGCGATAGAAGACGGGCGCGTCGGCATCGAGGCCTTCGAAGCGCACGAAGGGCTGGAACGTGAACGCGATGGTGGCCATCGGACGCGGGCCCTTCTCGAGCGAGAAGATCGCCGGCCAATACGCGTCGACGCACGCGGCGAGATAGGCGGCGTCGCGCTTTTCGCCCGGGTGTTTCGGTCGCGTCCACCCCGAGACCTCGGCGAGCTCTCCGCCGGAGAACGGGAGCGGGCCGGTCGGGCGCATCTCGAAGTGCTGCACGAACACCGGCCCCATCGGCGGTCCGATCGGCAGGACGTCGACGTCTCGCCACGGTCGCAGCTTCGGCGCGGGGACCACGGTCAGATCGCGATCGGCGACGCGCGCCTTGCCCAGGACGCCGACGGCGTGCGCCTGGACTTCGCCATTCTGGACGAGGCGCGCCGCTGCCGTCGTGACGCCGCTGCCCTCTCGCAGCGTCTCGACGATGAGGGTCGCCTCTCCTGGCTGCACGGATCCGCAGATCTCGGAGGTGAGGCTGCGAAGCGGTCGCCCGGGCGCGGCTTCTTCGAGCGCGCGGATGAGCACGCTGACGACGAGGCCGCCAAAGAGCCCGCGCCCCTGCTGCCACGTATCGGGGAGGTTCGCGACGAAGTGGCCCGGCGACGTCGCCTGGACGCTGGAGAGTCGATCGAACGCTGAATCCGGGGCTTGGAGCGCCATGTTGGGGCCCCGACGTAGCACGAGGGGCGGCGCGAGCCCGTGAGCTTCGCGCATCGCGGCGGTCGTCGGTATGCTCCCCCGCCATGGACGTCAAAGGGGTCGCCTTCATCGCGCGCCGCGCGCTCGTCGAGAAGCTGCACGGGCTCGAGAAGTTCGACGCGATCGTCCGCGAGGTCGCAGAGACCGACGAGGTCTTTCGCACGCCGATCCTCGCGACGACGCGTCTGCCGTTCGCGTCGTTCCAGCGCATGAATCAGGCGCTGATCGACCAGCTGTACGCCGGCGATCAGCGGGCAAACTTCAAGCTCGGCGAGCTGTCGGCCGAGTGGGCGTTCTCGGGGCCGTACAAGCACATCGTCGCGAACAAGAACGTGGACGAGTTCTCGGCGAGCGCACCGATCCTGTATCGAAACTACTTCGACGAGGGCGAGGCGAAGGCGTCGCACATCGGCCGCGAGATTCATCTCGAGCTATTGGGTATTCCGGCTTCGTGTCACTGCCACTATATCGAATATGGCATCATGGGCTACTTCCGCCGCGGGCTCGAGATGGTGACGGGCCATGCGCCGAAGATGACGCTGCTCCAGGGCTTCTCGAAGGGCGATCCGCTCGTCCACTACTCGTTCGGTCTCCGCACGGCGTGAGGGCGCACGGCGGACGCGCGCGCGCCGGGGTTCGTCGGCTGACCTGGGCCGCGCTCTGCGCGGTGGGATGTAGCGGCCCGACGGGCGAGACGCCGCGCTCTGTCGCACAATCACCGGCCGACTCGACCGAGCATGTCGGCCCGACCGCGGCGGCGAGCACGACCGCCGAGGCTGTGGCGGGCGCGTCGGCGGGGTCGAATCCAAGCGCGAACCCAAGTCCGAGTGCGAGCTCTGCCGTCCCGAAGAGGCCTGCGTTCACTGTCGATTCGCATTTCGTGGCGAAGCGGATCTTCGAGGGCCGCGTCGTCTTCCTCATCACGGGAGAGGACGGTCGGATTGGCGTGCTCGCGGACGAGGACGGCGTCCTGGTTCCGCACCGCCGAGAACGTGGCCAGTGGGAGCGTCTGCCGCTGCCGAGCCCCTACGCAGGCTCGCCCTCGGAGCTTCACGCGGGTATCTATTTCGGACGAGACAATCGCCCTCGCTTGATGGGCTATCTCGGCTCTGGCGACGCGAGCCATATCGTCTATCTGCGATTCAAGGACGGCCGCTGGCAGCCGGAGCTCCGCGAGATTGGACCGCTCGGCAAGGACGGCCCGAGGCCGCTCTTCGGCGTCCTGGGCGAGGCGGATCCAGAGGTGGTGTGTCGCGTGGACGATCGCTGTCTCATCAAGAGTCGCAAGGGCTGGAAAGAGACGCCGCCTTCGATTCCCCCGAGCGCGGTGGTGCGCGCATTCGAGGGGCATGGATATGCCGTCTCGGACGCGGGAGTCTTCCGCGCCGACGACAAGGCGTTCGTGCGCGTCGGGCCGGCGGCCGCCTGGGACACGCCGGCGACTGGGTTTTGGGTGGGCAAGGACGAGGCAGTCGCGGTCGTCGCGCCAACGCGTTCGATGATGTTCTTCCTCGAGCCGGGCGCGGCGAGCTGGATCGCAGAGCCAGCCATCATGCCGCACCCCGCGGACGTCGCCGGCCCATCGAGCGATCGCTGGGTCGCCGCCGAGAGTGGCCTGTTTCACCACGACGCAGACGGGTGGAAGCGCATCGACGGCGTGACGGGGCCGGTGACACGCGTAATCGTGACGCCGCTCGCGACGATCGCGGGCGGCGACAACGGGGTATTCGAGATCGTGGCGCGCTGAGCCGAGCTTCACGAGCCGCAGGCGGGCCCGGCGCGCGTCCGTGGCTCACGGCACCGCGCGCGGAGATCTCAGATCGCTGCGACGATCTTCTCGCTGACTTCCCAGAGGCGGTCGGCCATCTCGACGCTTCGGCTGTGGGCCGAGGATCTGGCGATGTTGCTGTCGACGAAGTACTCGCCGGTGACACCGGCGACGGCCGGGTTCGCGGCGACGTAGCACTGGGTCGCGGCGCCCTCGGGGATGCTCTTCATCGCGATGGCGCTGCCGATCGGTTGGAGCGCTTGGAGCACCGGGTTGATGTGGCGGGCGAGGTTCGTCGCGATGACGCCGGGGTGCAGGGCGTTCGCGGTCTTCTTCGTGCCGGCGAACTTTCGGGCGAGCGCCTTGGCGAAGAGGATGTTCGCGAGCTTCGACTGGCCGTACGCCTTCACGCCGGAGTAACCATTGGCGAAGTTGAGATCGTCGAACTGGATGCCCATCGAGGGCGTCCAGGCATGGCCGGCGCTCGAGAGGACGACGACGCGCGCGTCGTCGGTGAGCTGATCGAGCAGGCCAGTGACGAGCACGAAGTGCCCGAGGTGGTTCGTTAGGAACTGAAGCTCTTGGCCGAGGTGAATGGTGCGCTCGGGCAGCGCCATGATGCCGGCGTTGCACAGGATGACGTCGAGGCGCGCGCCGGACTCTTTCAAGCCGCGCACGCACGCGCGGACGCTCTCGGGCTCGGAGAGCTCGCACGCGAGCGGGACGGCGCCGCCACCGAGCTCGTCGGCGATGGGCTTCGATTTTTCGACGGTGCGGGCCCCGACGTAGATGCGCGCGCCGCGCTTCGCGAGGACGCGGGCGCTCTCTTTGCCGAGGCCCGAGTTCGCGCCTGTGATGAGGATGCTTTTCCCGGAGAGGTCGACCCCTTCGGTGACTTCCTCTGCCGTCGACGCGTAGCCGAACCCACTGGCGCCGCGCCTGCCTCTGATCATTCCGACGAGCGACATGCCGCGGACTCTCGCCCCGAGCCGTCCCGCCCGCAAGCCTCGATCCCGAAGAACCGGACGCGTGGTACCCTGCGCCGGGGCCCGTGGACCGCAAGATCGACAACAAGTACCGCCTCCTCCGAGAGCTTGGCCAAGGTGGCATGGGCTCGGTGTACGAGGCCGAGCACATCGGGGTCGGCCGCCGCGTCGCGGTGAAGCTGCTCCACAAGACGGTCGTCGACGCAGACCCGAAGAACCTGGGTCGATTGCAGCGAGAGGCGCGTCTTGCGGGCACGCTCGAGAGCCCGCACATCGCGCAGGTCTCGGATGTCGGCGTCGATTCGGCGTCGGGCTCGCCGTATCTGGTCCTCGAGTATCTCGAGGGGATGGATCTCGATCAGGTCCTGCGTGTTCGGGGGAGGCTGCCGCTGTCGCTCTCGCTGCGGATCGCGGCGCAGACGTGCGTCGGCCTTCGGCGCGCCCACGAGGCCGGCATCATCCATCGCGACATCAAGCCGGCGAACCTGTTCCTGTCGCAGCGCGACGAGGACATCGTCGTGAAGATCTTGGACTTCGGGATCGCGAAGCCCGCGGCGGATCAACTCGCGAACATGGAGCAGGCGGCGCTCACGCGGACCGGGACGCTCATCGGCTCGCCGCTCTACATGTCGCCGGAGCAGGCGCGCGGCTTGAAGACGATCGATCAGCGCGCCGATCTCTGGTCGCTCGGCGTCGTCCTCTTCAACATGCTCGCGGGACAGACGCCGAACCACGAGGTCGACGCGCTCGGAGAGCTCATCCTGGTGATCTGCTCGACCGTGTCGCCGTCGGTTCGAGACTACGAGCCGTCGGTGCCGATGAACGTCGCCGAGATGGTGCAGCGCGCCCTGGCGATTCTGCCGGAGCATCGCTTCGCGAACGCGGCCGAGATGTACGACGCGCTGATCGGGGCGCTCGACACGAGCGCGAAGGGCAGCGCACGTCACCACATCGACATCACCGAGCTGCCGACGGTCGCGAGCGCCGCGCGCGCCTCGCGGGAGTCGCACAAATCTCGCGAGACGTTCCCGTCGTCGCTCTCGGGCTCGTCGCCGCCGAGCGCGCTCGAGCGCACCGAGCTTCACGATAGCGGCGCGGATCTCTCGCCTGGCGTCATGAAGACGGCGATCAGCGCCACGAACCTGAGCGATTCGGCCGCGCAGCGAAAGACCGAGCCTGCGCCGATCCCGGCGAAGACTGCGGCGCTCGAGGTGCCGTCCGGAACCACCGACAACCCGGCGGCGCCGAACCACGCCGCCTCGGTCGAGGCGGTCGTCCACTCGCCCGTGCCTGCAGCGCCGCCGGCGCGCGGGCGTGCCCTCTTGTGGGGAGGCGCCGCGGCGCTCGGCGCAGGCCTCGCGATCGCGTACGGCGTGTTCGGGACCGGCGGCAATGGCCGCGCGAGCGGCACGAACACTCCGACGACGTCGCCGATGAGCTCGACGGTCGCGACGACCGACGCACCCACCGCGAGCGCCGAAGTGCCGTCGGTCTCGCCAGCGGACAGCGCGGCGACGGCCGACTCCGCTGCGATACCGAGCGCGAGCGCCAGCGCCGAGCCGCTTCCGCCGCAACCGACGACGACGACCCCGGTCGCGACGACGCCGATGGTCACGACGACCGCGACGACGCACCTCGGCCCGAGGCCGACCGCGACGACGACTGCGACTCACACTGCAGCCCCCGCCGATACGACGACGTTCGGCGGTCGCAAATAGGTACTCAAGATGCGCTCTTTGACTCGCTTTCCCTTCTCGCGGCGGGGCTCTCGCGCTGCGCCGCTCCTCGTCGGACTCGCGGTGCTCGGCACCTGCGTCGTGGCCACGTCTCCGGCGCACGCGCAGGGCGCGTCCGGCTCCGCGCTCGCAGAGGCGCTCTTCGACGAGGGCAAGAAGCTCCTCGACGAGGGCAAGTTCGTGCCCGCGTGCGCGAAGTTCGAGGCAAGCCAGAAGCTCGATCCGGGCCTCGGGACGCTGCTCTATCTCGGCGAGTGCTACGAGCGCGCCGGAAAGTTCGCGAGCTCGTGGGCGCGCTTTCGCGAGGCGGCGTCGCTCGCCAACTCGCAGGGCGACGCGCGCGAGAAGGTGGCGAACGAGCGCGCCGACGCGCTCGAGCCGAAGATCTACAAGCTCACCGTGACGGTCGCGAAGCCGGCACCGGGGCTCGCCGTCACGCTCGACGGAGAGCCGATCGCGCCGGCGACTTGGGGCCTCGGGCTCCCGACCGACGGCGGCTCGCACACCCTGGTCGCGACGGCCGACGGCTTCACGGAATGGAAGCTCGCCTTCGAGCTGCCGAAGACGGCCGGGGCGCAGACGATCGCCGTGCCCGAGCTGACAGAGGCGCCGAAGACCGCTCCCGAGATCACGCCGTCGAACGTCATCGAAAAGGTGCCGCCGAGCACGCCGCCGAAGCAGGAAGAGCCCGGCCAGGGTCTGCTCATCGGGGGCATCGTGGTCGGCAGCCTCGGCGTCGCGACGCTCGCGGTGACGGGCGCGCTCATCGGCGTCGCGAGCAGCAAGTACGGCGACGCCGACGAGTTCTGCACGGAGTCGATCTGCAGCGACCAGCAGGGCGTCGATCTCAGCGACGACGCGCGCACGCTCGGAAACGCCGCGACGGGCACGTTCATCGGCGGCCTGGTCCTGGTCGGTGCGGGGCTCACGATGATTCTTCTTCAACCGTCGTCGCCGAGCAGCACGGCCACGGCGTGGACGATCACGTCCGGCCCCGGCGACGTCGGCGCCGGGATCCGAGGGACGTTCTGATGATGACGCGTCGACATCGGCTCGCGCTGGCCGCGATCGGCTCCGCCCTCTCGCTCGCCGCGTGCAACTCGATCTTCGGCTTCGAAGAGCGCACGTTCGATCCCTGCGTCGAGTACTGCGACGGGATCATGAGCACGTGCACGGATGCGTTGAAGCAGTACCAGTCCGAGGACGTGTGTCTGACGACGTGCGCGCTGCTCGATCCGGGAGAGTCGGGCGCGACGACGGGCGACACGATCGCGTGTCGACAGTCGCACGTCGAGACGGCGGCGACCCAGGCCGCGGCCGACCGCGCAGACGAGTGCTCGCTCGCGGCGTTCGGGGGCTTCCACTTGGACGGCACGGCAGGCTGCGCGGATCGCTGCAACCTCTACTGCGCCGAGATGCGGGAAATCTGTCCGGACACCGAGCTCGGCGCAGGGGATCCGGAAGACTGCGCGAGCGCGTGCGCCGCGGTGCCCATCGACACGGCGTGGACCTCTGCCGATCCGGATCTCAAGGACCACGACAACTCGATCGAGTGCCGCGTCTGGCACCTGGCGAACGCGACGCAGGACACCACGCACTGCGCGCACGCCGACGGCACGACGAAGTGCGAGGGCATTACCCCGTAGCGAGCGACTCGGCCCGCGTGACGCGGCCGGGTGACGCGGCTTTGAGTGAGAGCGGCTTTGAGTGAGAGCGGCTCAGGTCGAAGCGCGGCGCGCGTCCCGGAGGCGGCGCGCGGCGACGAGACCGAACAACGCGAGCACGACGCTCGCCGCGGCGCCGCTCGACGCGTCGCTGGCGGGCTGCATCGCGCAGCCACCATTCGAGGCGTCGTCGAAGCCGTTGTCGCCCCCTCCGCCCGCGCCGTCGTCTCCACCGCCGACGCCGCCGCCGCCATCACCGACGCTCGGAGGAGGCGGATCGAGAGACGGACCGTTCGACGCGTCAGGCTGGGGTTCGTCGACGACGAAGAGCGCGCCGTCGATGAACGTGACGGGTCGCGCGCGGAGCTCGGTGCCCTCGGTCACGAGAGCGAGCTTCGTGGCGTCGACGATCTCGATCGCGCTCAGATCCAAGCGCCACGTCGCGGCCGTCTCGGGGGTCACGTGCCTGCGGAGATGGCCGTCGCCGTCGATGAGCCACACCTCTGGCGCGTCGTCGTCTCCGCGAACGAGACGCGGTCGCTCGGGAAGGTCGGGTCCCTGGGCGAGCGACGCCGCACCCTCGCCGAGCGGGAGGAGATCCCAGAAGCCGTCGAAGCGCCACGCGTTCAAGGTCGGCACGCCGTCGATGCGGCGACGGATCCCGGTCTGCGCATCGGGGGCGCACGCCAGCGTGTGCACGACGCCGAGCTGCGGGTTCGTGCCGGCGCCGTCGTTGATCCCATACGCGTAGACGTCGTGCGCGCCGCCGTCGTGGAGCGACAGCGGCGAGCCCGCGATGAAGCCGTGCTCGCACGAGCCGATCGCGGTGCAGAGATCGTCGCGATACACGTTCGCCAGCGTCGCGACGGCTGGCGCGCCGCTGCTGGCGGGACCGCCGAAGTAGAGATGCACGGCGATCGGGCTACCCGGCACGTCCGGATCCTGCGACCAACCCGCGACCGCGTTGCATCCCGCGTCGTCGAGGTAGCCGATCGGATCGGCGGCGCGCGCCTCGGTCGACGCAGCGGCGACGCACGCGAGCGAGACGAGCATGGAAACGAGGAAGCGCACGATCCCCACTCAACACGAGTCGTGCCGACCCGCATCGCCGCCGAGATCTGTCGCGAAAGCGCGCGCCGGACGAAGCGGGACCTGGTTCACGAGTGATCCATCTTGGGGCTCGGTGGATAAACGCTATCCCACCGGGGTCGATGTGCGACGCGAAGCGGGCTGCTTCTCTCCCAGTCCTCCAATTCCGCAGATTGGACGCCCATTTGCGGTGGTCCACGCGCCAGACGTCGGTACGCCGCTTGCTGTTCTCCAGCTCGATGCGTCGTCCCCTTCTATCGCTGCTGGCCGCGGCCGCGCTCTCTGGCTGCATCGGAGAGATCGGCGACGGCGGCTCTTCGGACTCCGACGTCGACGGCGTGGCCCAGCAGATCGTGCCCGCGCCCGCGGCGCTGCCGCGCCTGACAGAGACGCAGTATCGAAACACGCTGGCCGATCTGTTCGGCGCTGCGCTCCCGCCGCTTCAGGTCGAGCCGGACACGAGCCCGTATCTGTTCGTGAGCATCGGCGCCGCATCGACGTCGCTGTCCGAGCTCGGCACGCAGCAGTACGAAGAGAACGCGGACGCGATCACGCACTACGTGTTCGGCGACGCGCTCCGGCGCACGGCGTTCGCGGGCTGCCAGGTGACGGCGCCCGGCGACGCGTGCGTGCGCTCCACGCTGCGCGAGTTCGGTCGGCGCGCGTTCCGGCGATCGCTGACCACGCCGGAGCTCGACGCGTGGGTCACGCTCGCGACCGAGGAGAGCGATCCCGACGGCTGGGAGGGTCTGCGACTCGGTATCGCCGGCATGCTGCAAGCACCGAGCTTCCTCTATCGCGTCGAGCTGGGTCAGCCCGATCCGGAGCACCCCGGGTTTCGACGCCTGACGGATCTCGAGGTCGCGAGCCGCCTCTCGTTCTTGCTCTGGGACACGTCGCCGGACGACGCGCTCCTCGACGCGGCCGAGTCGGGCTCGCTCTCGACGCCGGACGGCATCCGCGACGAGGCCGAGCGCCTTTTGTCGAGCCCGCGCGCCCACGTCGGCCTGCATCGCTTCTTCGATCAGTACCTCGATCTCGGTCGCGTCGACGGGACGACGCGCGACGTCGCGACGTATCCGCTCTACACGCCGGAGCTGCCGGCGGCGATGCGCCACGAGGTCGAGCTCGTCATCGACGACGTCGTCTTCACGCGGCGCGCCGACGCGCGGACGATCTTCAGCACGCGAAACACGTTCGTGAACAGCGACCTCGCGACGCTCTACGGCATCACGGCAGAGGGCGCGGACAAGACGACGTTCGTCCCGGTCGAGCTCGATCCGAACGGACACCGCGCGGGCATCCTCACGTTGGGCGCATTCTTGACGATGAACGCGCACCAGACGCAGACGTCTCCGACGTTGCGCGGCAAATACATCCGCGAGCGCGTCCTCTGTGAACAGGTCTCGCCGCCACCGCCGAACGTGCAGACCGATCTCTCGGCGGAGCCGGGCGATGAGCCGCAGACGGTTCGGCAGCGATTGGAAGAGCACCGCAAGAACCCGAAGTGCGCATCGTGCCACTCGTTCATCGACCCTCCCGGCATGCTCTTCGAGCACTTCGATTCGCTCGGCGTGTACCGCGACATGGAGCTGCCCGTCGGCGGCGGCGACACGCTCTTGCCGATCGACTCGACGGGCGATCTAGACGGCGTGCCCCTCCCCGACGGCAAGGCGCTCGCGGCCGCGCTCGAGAAGGAGCCGCGCGTCGCGTCGTGCATGGTGAGGCAGCTCTTCCGCCACACCGAGAGTCGTCTCGACACCGACGGCGAGCAGCTCTTGCTCACCGATCTCGAGACCAAGTTCGAGGACGCGGACTACGACTTCCAGACGCTCGTCGTCGAGATGGTCGCGCATGAAGGCTTCCGCCGGGTGGCAGAGCCCAAGACCACGGAGAACGGGAAATGAAGCTCTCGCGTCGAACTCTCCTGCGAGGCATGGTCGGCAGCGCGTCGGTCGGCCTGGCGCTGCCGATGCTGGAAGCGATGCTCGGCGAGGGCGTCGCGGCCGCAGCGACGCCGCCCCCGGTGTTCGGCTTGTTCTTCTGGGGCGGCGGCCTGCCCTGGAACGACAAGCACGGCCCCGAGCAGTCGGGGCACCCCGACGATTGGACGCCGTCGACGATCGGCGCCGACTACGCGCCGAGCCCGCTGCTCTCTCACCTCGCGCCGTACGGGGCGAGCGTGGTCACGGGCCTGACGCCGCACACCGAGGTGCCCGCGTCTCCGCCCGGACAGGACGATGGTCACATGCGCGGCTTCATGGTCGCGATGACCGGCGATCGCATCCGCCCAGAGGGCTTCGATCAGCCGTCGCACCAGCTGACCGCGCTCCGACCGACGCTCGATCAATACGTCGCGAAGCACCCCGACTTCATCGCGCAAGGCTCGACGAAGTTCAGCTCGCTCGTCATGGGCGTGAGCCCGGCGCGCTTCCACGACTTCGGCCACTGGAACGCGATCTCGTACAACGGTCCTGACTCGCTGAACCAACCGATCATGGATCCGGGGCAGCTCTACAACTTGCTCTTCTCGGTGCCGACCGACACGGCGCTGCTCTCGCGTCGCGCGCACCTGCTCGACGCCGTCATGGCAGACGGAAAGTCGCTTCGCACGCGGCTCGGCGCGACCGATCGCGCACGCCTCGACGAGCACATGGAAAACCTCGACGCGATCCAGAAGCGCCTCGAGCTCTCGGGCGTCGAGTGCGCGGCGCCCGCGGCGCCCGGCAACAGCGACGACATCGTGACGAAGACCGAGATCATGGCGGACCTCCTCGCGAACGCGCTCGCGTGCGATCTGACGCGCTGCTTCTCCTTCATGCTGACGTCGCCCGCGACGACGCACGTCTTCGCGGATCTCGGCGCGCCGAACGATCTGCACACCACGTGTCACAACGGCGAGTGGCAGGGCGTTCGGAACGTCATGGACAAGCAGATGGCCGCGTACGCGGCGCTGCTCGAGAAGTTCTCCGCGAAGGTCGATCCGCGCGGTGGCACGCTCCTCGATCGCTCGCTCGTCTTCGGGCTGTCCGAGTACGGCGAGGGCTACAAGCACAGCGTGAGCGAGATGGCCGCGGTCTTCGCGGGACGCTGCAACGGCAAGATCGCGTCGAACTTTCACGCGCGCGAGCCGGGCGGCAACTACAGCAAGGCGCACGTCACGATCATGCGCGCGCTCGGAATCACCTGCGACAGCTTCGGCTGGAACGGCGGCGAGACGAGCGACCACGTCGACGGGATCCTGGTCTAGCGGATCCTCGTCTAGCGGGGCCCTCGCGGGCGCTCTCGCGGTGGGCGCCCGACGACCTCGCTACGGCGCGGAGGCGCCGCTGGCGATCAGCTTGTCGACGTTGTCCATCTGCGTCGCGATGCGATCGATCTCGGCGCGCTTCTGGTTGCGCAGATCGGTCGCCTCGACGAGATCGCGCCAGCTCTCGTTCTTCAAGATCCGAGACGGCAGCGCAGGCTTCACGGTGCCGCCTTCGATCATCGTGAGCGCGGCGTCCTCTGCGATCGCGAGCTCTTTGTCGGTCGCGGCGACGGCTTGCACGGCGCGACGCGCCTTCGCGATGCGCGCGTCGAGCGCCTTCTCGTCCTTGCGAGCGGCGGCCCACTTCTGACTGAGCACGAGCCTGTCGGCCGCGAGCGACGACGACGGCGGAGCAGCGGTCGACGTCGATTGCGCGGCGACCAACGCGGCGTTGCATTGGGCGAGCGCGGCCTCGTTCGGATCGGCGGGGCCGACCGAGATCATCGGCGCTGGCTGCGAGGCCTGCTGCGGGGCCTGGTGTCGGCCCGCACAACCCGCGACGAGCAGGAGAGCGAGCGTGGGATGCGCGAGAGAAGAGCGGAGCATGGCGGGTGCACTTTGCCAGAGCGAAAGCGAGGGCGCTTCTTTCCTGCAGGATCTCGCCGAGTAGACCGTCACGGACGGCGCTTGCTGGCGAACGGCCGGTTTCACGCCGAGCGATCCGCCGAAGCGACCACGCCTTTGTAGCCGAGCGTGACGTCGCCGATGCCGTGGCCCTTGAGCTCGTCGTTCCAGACGCGGTTTCCGTCGCGTGAGAAGCACGCGATCTCTCCGGCGCCGCCGACGAACGCGAGGCCCCCGGCGACGAGGAGCGTGTCTCCGGTAATGCTGCGGACGCGCCAGATCACGCCGCCCGAGTAGACGTCGAGGCACGCGAGCTCGTCACGAACGAGGGCGTAGACGCGGTCCTCGTCGAGCGCCATTCGCACGATGGCGGCCCGCTGGAAGTCGTAGACCCAGCGGTGCCGCCCGGTCGCGGGCTCGAAGGCGAAGAGCTTTCCGTTGAAGGCCGCGATCACGGGCAGCGCGGCGTCTCCGCTGCGGTACGGCATCGTCATCGCGGCACTTTCGGACTACTTCACGGTCAAGACAATCGGCTTCTTCGCCGGATCGTACTTGTTGTCGAGCTCTCCATCGACGACGCGCAGGCCCGAGCCGGTGGCCTCGGCGCTCTCGAGCAGATCGAGCCAGCTGGCCTGCTGTCCGTTGATGAGCGTCGTGATGAACTGGCCGAGGGCGTAGCCGCTCTGCCACGACGGAGACTCGATCGCGTTCGTGACCAGATCGAGGTTCTTCGTGCCGCCCTTCTTCAGCGGGATGTAGTCGGCCTCGTAGTAGTTGTACGAGACGCAGCTATCGATGAAGAGGATCTGGTAGCTCGTCGGGAAATCGCTCGCCGTGTAGTTCTTCGGATCGAGCGGGCCGAAGCCGATGAGCGAGTGGCCGTTGTAGAGGAAGACGTCGCTGTTCTTGATGGCGAACTTGAACGGCTTCGTCGTCTCTGCGTGACCGAAGTAGGTCAGGATCTGCACCTTGATCTTGCGGTCGAGCGTCGTACCGATCTTCACGCTCGCGGGCATCTCGAGCGTGATCCAGTGGTCGGCGACGCGCTCTGCGACCAGCTCGTCGAGCTCGCGGCGCTGCGACGAGGTGAGGCCGCTCGGACCCGAGCCGTTGTGCAGCGCGACGATGTCGGGGACGCCGTTCAGCGTGACGCTCTTGCCGGACGAGAGCGTGTAGCTCGTGATGTCGATGCCGCCCTCGACCGAGAGGACCTTGAACGTCGGACGCTCGGTCACGATCTGGTCGAGCGTGTCGATCCACTCGCCGTAGCCCGAGTCCTGGCTGAGCTCGGTGCCGCCGTCGTGATCGATCAGGCCGTTGAGGAAGCTGATGATGAGCTTGTTCTGCTTGATGCCGCCGCGGTAGAGGCGGTCGTACTCCGGGTAGCTGTTACCGTCGTTCGTCTTGTCGGCGCCGAGCTGAAACGTCACCGGGAGGTAGAGGCGGTTCGCCTCGAGCTTGGCGACCTGCTTCGTCGGATCGGAGAGCTTCGCGCGGGCGGCGTCGATCGTCGTCTGCTCGGCCTTGATCGCCTTCGGGCAGGACGGGACGTTCGGCTGAAAGACGTACCAGAGCGCGTCGGAGAACTCTTTCGCCTCTTCGTCGTTGAGCGTGCACTCCTTCAGGATGCGCGACGTCTCGGACTCGTAGCCGGGGCGGAGCACGGCGCCCGCGAGCGTCGAGCGCTCGGACATCTCGGTCGGGACGACGGCGTCGTCGACGTACGTGTAGGTCACCTCGAGCATCGGCTTGCCCGCGTCACCGGTCAGGCCGGTGTCGACGACGACGACGTTGCGCTTCACGAAGGTCGCCGGGTCGACGCCCTTGAGCTCGCGATCGTTGACGCCGATGTCGCTCGTGCGGAGCGGACCGAACGCGGTCTTCGTCTGCGCGTGGACGACGCGGAGAATGTCGTCGTTCGTCGCGCCCGGCGCGACGTAGACGCGGCCCTCGAACTTCAGCTCGCGCGAACGGGCGCGGACGCTGGTGAGGTCTTGTTCGTCCGCGGTCATGGGCGAGTCGCAGGCCACGAGCGGGAGCGCGACGAGAGCGAGCAGCGCGACGGTCGAGAGCTTCATGCGCGGCCCTTGTGCACGGGGTGTGCCGTGCCCACTTCGGCCGATTCGTGTGCAATTGTCCTACATGTCCCGACCCGTTAACTGGATCATTGATGATCCGATGGCTGGGAGGGTGGATCCACGGTGAACCGAGGCGTAAGCCCGGCGCGATGCTCCGTCGGCTGTTCGTGCCCATCGCCGTCTTCGCCTGGGCGGCGCTCGTGACGGCGTTCTTTTGGAGCCGCGCCGAGCTCGACGACTTCGTCGGCTTGCCGCCGCTCCTGCTTCTCTCGCATGCCTTCTGGTTCACCGCCGTCGACACGCCGGATCAGAAGCGCGGGTTCACGAACGGCAAACGCGTGCTCGTGGCGATCTCCGCGGCGCCGACGACGATCGCGGTGCTCTTCGGCCTGATGGTGTGGGTCGTCCCCCAGGGGCTCGACGGCCTGGGGATCGCGATCTTCCTGCTTCTCGGCGGCGTCCCGCTCTGGATGGCGGCGAGCACGGCTTTCGTGTTCCGGCTGGCGAAGGGTCGACCGGCGATCGCGGCGAAGCGGGTGCTCCTCGCCGTCTCGGTGACGACCGCGATCGCGTGGCTCGAGTGGCTCGCCGCTGCGCTGCTCGGACGCATGCACGAAGACGGCGGTCGACTCGAGGGCGCGTTCTCGATGCTCCTCGCCACGGCGTGGCTCGTGCCGCCGCTCGTGATGCGCGCGGTTCGACCCAACGTGGCATCAGCGAAGAGGTAGCTCGGTCGGCGGCACGCGGACGTTGGTGTTTGCGTCGCCGAGGTTGCCGAAGCTGCCGTCGCCCCAACACCACGCCACGCCGTCCTTCGCGAGGCCGCACGCGTGGTGGGTGCTCGTCGCGATCGACACGAGCTCGGGCGCGTTCGTCCACGGCTGATTGACGTGCGGCGCGCCCCAACACGAGACGCCGCGCTCGCCCATCGTCGCGCAGACCTCGGACCCGCCCGCGCCGAACGCCGTCGCGCGCGCGACGAGCGGCTCTACCGGATCGGGCGCGCCCGTCTTCGCATCGAAGCACGCGACCGAGCCGTTGAAGAGCGCGCAGACGCGAGCGTCCGTCGCAGCGAGCGTCGTGACGCCAGGCGGGACGGCGAGCGTGCGATGGCCTGCGCCGGAGAAGCACTCGACGCGAGGGCCGCTGCGCGCACAGACGAACCCGAGCCCGACCGCGAGCTCGTCGACAGAGCCTTCGATGGGCAACGCCGCGGGGAGAGCCACGCTGGGTGTGGCGGGTGCGGGCGAGGTCGACGCGCCGAAGGAGAGCTCGCCCCAACACGTCGTGTGTCCGCCCTTTCCAAGCGCACACGCCGCGCGCGGGCCCGCGGAGAGCTCGACGGCGTCGGTGACGCTCACGATCGGCGTGGGGAGCTGGCGATCTTCTGCGTGCGCGCCGTCGCCGAGCTGCCCCGCGTCGTCGCGTCCCCAACAAAAGACCTCTCCGGGCTGCGTCGCGACGCAGCCGAAGCCGTCACCGACGGCGACGCTCTTCACGTCGTGCATGCCGGGCACGGGCGTCGCGCGATCCCATGTCGACCCCGCTCGAGAGGCGTCGCCGGCCTGGGTCACGAGCTGTCGCGGGCCCCAACAGAGCACGCGGCGGTCTTGAGTGAGCGCACACGTATGGGTGCGACTGACGACGATCTTGGTGAGATCGTGGTCCTTGGAGAGCGGCGTCACGTGAGCGACCTGCTCCTGTCGCCCACCGAGCTCGCGACCCCAGCACGAGAAGCGGCCGTCGTTCGTCACGGCGCAGCGTCCCGAGCCCGTGCTCGCGGCCGCGACCGCGTCCGGGATCTCGACGCGATCGGCCTCTTGCGGCTCGTTCGCCGTCGCACGAACGACGAGTGACGGATTCCACGCGAGGATGTCCGCGCTCTTCGTGATCGCGACGAGCCCCTGTCCTCCGCCGATCGCGACGAAGTCGGTGCGCTCGGCGACCTCTTTCACCGGGGGCGGGGACGGGTACTCGGAGCCGCGGCTGATGCACTCGATCTTGCCGTCGGCTTCGAGCGCGCACGTCAGCGCGTAGGCCGTGTGGAGGTAGCTCGTCTCGGCGAGATCGACGACCTGCTCGAGGCGCTGGATGCGCTTCGGCGTCTCGACGACGGGAGAGGTCCCGGACTGCCAGACGCGATCGGCGCACGACACGCGTCCGCACGCATGCAGGATGCAGAGACCCGCGTCGCCGAGCGTCACGTCGACGGCGTCGCGAACGCCAGGCACGGCGAGCGGCGGTCGATACGGGCCCAGGCCGCTGAGCGAGTACACCGTGCCCCAACACGTGACCTCTCCGGTTCGAAGGACGGCGCACGCGACGCCTCCCGCCATGGCGACAGCGACGGCGCCCTCGACGTCGTCGGCGTCGCGCGGCGCCGGACCAAAGTACTGCCCCCAACACGCGACGCGCCCATTTCGACGGACGGCGCAGGTCGCGTACTCGTCGGCAGCCACGTCGACGGCGTCGAGCCCGGGGACGCGAACGGGCACATCATGCGAATCCCAGGTGCCGTCACCCAGCTCTCGATAGCGGTTCTCTCCGACGCAATACACCGCGCCGTCCGCACGAAGCACGCACGTGTGCATCAAGCCCGAGGCAACCACCGGAGCGGGACGCGCGCCGCGCTGAAACGGGCGTGTGTCGACGCAGATCTTCGAGACGACGTCCTCTGGAGAGAGGTGATCGGGATCGGACGACCCGGGCGGCGCGCTCGCGGCGCAGCTCACGGTGAGCGCCGCTCCGAGCCCCAGCGCGACGCCGCCTCCTCGCATGCGCGCATCGTGGCATCTCCAATGATCGCGCTACAAGCGATGGTGCGCGACCTCGTGCGATGATCGCCCGCATGCGAACCGGAGCCGCGCTCGCGATGCTCGCCGTGCTCGGCGTCTCTGCCTGCGGCGGCGCGCCCGAGGCGACGTCGAGCCCGACCGTCGCGAGCGCGAGCGCCTCGTTCGATCCGCGCGCGCTCGGTGACCGACCCTACGTCACGGCGTGGGGAACCGCGGAGGTGCCGGCGAATCGAAAGGCGCACTACTTCTGCGCCACGAACCTCACGCACCCGGAGGACTCGTACTGCGTCGCGACCGAGCAGATCTGCCGAGCGACGAACCCGGTGGCGGTGTGCGAGCCGCACGCGCGCGCCGCGTGCATCGACGCTGGGCGGTGCTTTCCGACGATGGCGACCTGCGAACGTGGACGCGCCGTGCTCGCTGGGGACAAGAGTCGACCGCGCCTGGTCGTCGCCGGCGCGCCCGTCGGCGGCTCGGGGGACGCCGCTCCGTCGAGCGGTCCGAAGGTGGCGGCGAACCCGAAAAATGCCCCACCGCCGTGCATCTGGACGCCCTGAACCGGGGACCGTTTCCGTCCGGAGCCCGCTCGGTATCCTTCGTCGAGGATGGACTCGCAGGGGGATTTGGTGCGGGTGCTCGTCGTCGACGACGATGCGGCGCTGCGCGAGATGCTCAGTCGAACGCTCACGCACGAGGGCTACGTCGTCCTCGCCGTCGAGAGCGCAGAGGCGGCGCTGTCCGCGCTCCCGGAGTGGACGTTCGAGGCGGCGTTCCTCGATCAGGGCCTGCCGGGGATGGCCGGGATCGTGCTCGGTGAATACCTACGCAAGAACAACCCGACGATGCACATCGCGCTCATGACGGGCGAGGAAGCGAAGCCGCTCGAGCGCCACGCGAAGAAGCTCGGCGTCGTCTTCTTGAAGAAGCCCTTCGACATGAATCGCGTGCTCGACGTCGTCGACGCGGCGAGGCGCGCGGCGGCGTCTCGACGTCTGCACAAGAAGGAGACGGCGAGCGAGGACTTCGCGCCGCCTTTCGCGCGATACCTGGCAGATCTCGCCGAGAGCTATCGTCTTCCGCACGCGCCGCGACGCCTCGAAGAGGCGCTCGTGGAGGGCATCAAGCGTCACCTTTCGGAGCTTCGTCACGATCGGCGCTACGACGAGCGCGCGCGCGTGGCGGCGTTGACTGGGCTGCTCGCCGCGGCCGCGCTCGGCATCGATCTGCCGGAGCTCGACGGCGGCAAGACGCTCTACGAAGAGTACGACGAGCTCATGGCGAAACGCGGCAAGCGAACTGAGTTCGGCGAGTAGCGCGCTCCCTCGCGACGCGACCGGTGGAGCGACGACTCCCCGGCGCTCGAACCTACTGATACGCTCTTCCGCATGCGTACGCCGCTCCGCATCTCCTTCGCCGCGCTCGCTTGCGGGGCCGCGTTTCTATCGTTCGAGGGCCTCGCGCACGCGGACGAGCCGACGGGCGAGTCGTGGCACCCGTCGGCCGGGCGCGCGAACGTCGCGTACGAGTCGAAGACCGAGCAGCAGCGTCGCGCAGACGAAGAGCTCGAGTACGAGCAGGGCGAAGAGCTCGAAGACGGCGAGCACGCCGACCTCGACCAACCCTCGAACGGACGGCGCGGGGGCGGCGGCCCCAGCGCGAAGACCGTGGGCATCGCGCTCGGCGTGACGGGGCTCATCGTCGGCCTCATCGGCGGCGCCATCACGCTCGCAGGCTCGGTCGCGCAGGACGAGCCGACCCTCATCACCGGCGCCGTCATCGGCCTCGTCGGCTCGGCCTGCGGCGTCACCGGCCTCATCATCGGCCTGACGGCCGGCGGTGGCGTCGCATCGAACCGCCCATCGGTCTACATCGGCGCGTCGCCCACGAGCCTCTCCGTGTTCGGGACGTTCTAGTACCTCGCCCCAGTGCTTTCGATCGGTTCCTCCTACCCCCGCGACGGAGCGAGGGGATGGGAGGAACCTCCTGATGGCGATCGGTTGGGCTCGGACGTTGAGTTTGCTGAGTACCGCGACCGGTCAGAACCTTTGGGTCGCGGTACTAGGCAGCAGATCGACGTGCTAGAGCGCGGCCCACCATGGGTCGCATTTTCCGCTCGCTGCCTCCGTCGGGGACGAAAATCGGTATCGCCTTTTCAGGCGGCCTCGACACGCGGTGCGCGGTCGCGTGGCTCGCCGAGCAGGGCAGGCAGGTCCACGCCTACACGGCGGATCTGGCGCAGCCCGACGAGAAGTCGCCGGCCGACATTCCGGGTGTGGCGCTCTCGCACGGCGCCGTCGCGGCGAAGATCATCGATTGCCGTGAGTCTCTCGCGAAAGAGGGCGTCGTCGCGCTGCAGTGCGGGGCGTTCCACCTCTCGACCGCGGGCAAGCGCTACTTCAACACGACGCCGCTCGGACGCGCCTCGACGACGACGGCGATCGTCGCGCAGATGAAGGAAGACGGCGTCCACGTCTTCGGCGACGGCAGCACGCACAAGGGCAACGACATTCAGCGGTTCTACCGGTACGGCACGCTCGTCGATCCGAATCTCCGCATCTACAAGCCGTGGCTCGACAGCGCGTTCGTGAAGGCGTTCGGCGGCCGCACCGAGATGAGCGAGTACCTCGTGAAGCGCGGCATGCCGTACAAGCTCGGCACCGAGAAGGCGTATTCGACCGACTCGAACCTCCTCGGCGCGACCCACGAGGCGAAAGACCTCGAGCGACTCGACGTCGGCATGACCATCGTCGAGCCCATCATGGGCGTCGCGCACTGGAAGGACGACGTCAGCGTCACCCGAGAGAAGATCGCGATCGTCTTCGAGCACGGGGTGCCCGTCTCGGTCGGAGGCCGCGCCACGCCCACCGCGTTCGAGGCGCTCTCCGTCGCGAACGAGATCGGCGGTCGCCACGGCCTCGGGATGAGCGATCAGATCGAGAACCGCGTCATCGAAGCGAAGAGCCGCGGCATCTACGAGGCGCCAGGCATGGCGCTCTTTCACATCGCGTACGAACGCCTGCTCTCGGCGATCCACAACGAGGCGACGATCGACCTCTACGCGACGCTCGGCCGCCGCCTCGGCCGCATCCTCTACGAGGGCCGCTGGTACGACCCAGAGGCGATGATGTTGAAGGACGCGCTCACGCGCTGGGTCGCGCCGACGATCACTGGAGAGGTCGTGGTCGAGCTTCGCCGCGGCGACGACTATTCGATCCTCTCGACCCGCGCGGCCCACATGGCCTATGCGCCGGAGAAGCTCTCGATGGAGCGCGTCGAAGCGCCCGCGTTCCAGCCCGAGGATCGCATCGGCGCGCTCGAGCTTCAGACGTTGAGCGTGCTCGACAACCGCGCGCAGCTCCTCCACCACCTCTCGAGCGTCGCGTCGCTCGCGGCGTCGCCCGCGGCGCCTTCGTTCTTGCTCGGCGACAGCTCGGAGGACTGATGGCGCGCTCGCGCCTCGACGAGCTCTACGAAAAGGCCGACGCGTTCTTCGAGCGCGTCGCGACCGTTCATCCGACCGAGCTGGCGTGCGCCTCGGGCTGCCACGACTGCTGCGCACCAGGACTGACCGTCACCGCCGTCGAGGCCGCTGCGATCGAAGCGTACCTCGCGTCGCAGTCGGAACGTCCCGCGCTCGCCCATCGCGCCGATCGCTGCGCGGCGCTCGGCGTCGACGGTCGCTGCACGATCTATGCGGCGCGCCCGCTCGTCTGCCGCACGCACGGCGTCCCGATCCGCCTCGGCGCAGAGGCCGGACGACGTTCGCTCCCGATGCTCGACGTGTGTCCGAAGAACTTCGAAGGCGTGGACCTCACCACGCTCGAGCCTCGGGTCATCCTCGATCAAGCGACGCTCTCGACCATCCTGGGTGCCGTCGACGCGGCGGCTGGGGCAGAAGGCGTCGCTTCGAGAGAACGGGTGTCCATCGCCGACCTGGTCCGTGGCGCCGCGGGAAAACCAACCTGAGCCGGGTCGCCTCGAACGGCCGTTTGTACTAGTCTCACGGCTCTGGAGGCTTCCTTGATCCGGCTTTCGGGCCCCCTTCTCATCGGCGCTGCGCTCGTCCTCGCTCTCGTGGCGTGTGGCGACTCGGGCACGGACGACTCGACGCCCGAGCCGAGCGTCTGCGTCGAGGGCGTCGCCGCGCCCGGGCCGTCGCCGATCCGGCGCATGACGCGGTTCGAGTACAACAACACCGTCCGAGACCTGCTCGGCGACTCGACCGAGCCCGCGCGCGACTTCCCGATCGAGGAAGAGGCCCACGGCTTCGCGAACAACGCGAACGATCTCGTCGTCACGCCGGCCCTCGCAGAGAAATACATGCTCGCGGCAGAGGGCGTCGCGAGCCGCGCCGCCGCCGACCCAGGGGCGCTGACCGGCTGCATGGCCGGCGCGAACGCCGCGTCGACCGACGACTGCATGCGAAGCTTCTTCGCGACGTTCGGCAAGCGGGCGTATCGCAGGCCCATGACAACCGAAGAGGTCGAGGGCCTGGTCGATCTCTTCCACCAGGGCGAGGCGATCGGCATGACGCGGACCTCTTCCGCGAACGAGAAGTTCCGCGGCGGCGTGACGCTCGCGCTGGAATCCATGCTCGAGTCGGCAGACTTCCTCTATCGCGTCGAGCTGTCGGAGAACGCCTCTCCCGTCGACGCGGCCGGCACGGTCGTCCCTCTCGACTCGTGGGAGATGGCCTCGCGTCTCTCTTATTTCCTGTGGGCGTCGATGCCCGACGAAGAGCTGTTCACCGCCGCCGAGTCCGGAGAGCTCGCGACCAAAGAGCAGGTCGCGACGCAAGCCCGACGCATGCTGAACGATCCGCGTGCGCGAGACGCGGTCGCGATGTTTCACCAGCAGTGGCTGGACTACGACCGAATCGGCAACGTCGGCAAAGACGCGACCATGTTCCCCGAGTGGTCGAGCGCGATCGGCGACCTCATGAAGGAAGAGATGCGCGGCTTCATCGACCACGTCGTCTTCGACGGTGAGGGCGATCTGAGGACGCTGCTGACGGCGCCGTACACCTACGCGAGCGAAGACCTTGCGAAGTTCTACGGCGTCTCGGGCGGCGGCAAGAACGGCGCCCTCGAGCGCGTCGACTTCGATCCGAAGAAGCACGCCGGCATCCTCTCGATGGGGGCGATCCTCGGCTACTACGCGCACTCGGATCAAACCTCGCCCGTCCTGCGGGGCAAGCTCGTGCGAGAGGTCTTCCTCTGCGACACGCTCGACCCTCCGCCGGCCATGTTCCAAGCGCCGATGCCGGACCCGACCACCACGGGCCGCGAGCGCGCGAAGCAGCACGCCGCGGGCGGCTGCGCGAATTGCCACAAGCTGATGGATCCGATCGGCTTCGGTTTCGAAAACTTCGACGCGCTCGGCCGCTGGCGCGACGAGGAGAACGGCGCTCCGATCGACGTCAGCGGCAGCATCATCGAGAGCGACGTCGACGGAAACTTCAACGGAGTGAGAGACCTCACGAGCCGCCTCGCCCGCAGCAAGGACGTCCAGGCCTGCTACGCGAAGATGTGGTTCCGCTTCGCTTACGGTCGAATGGAGTCCGAAGAGGACGCCTGCTCGATGGAGCAAGTGACGAACACGTTCAACCAGAGCGGCGGCAACGTAAAAGAGCTCCTCGTCGCGCTCACGCAGACCGACGCGTTCATGTATCGACACCCCGGCACGACGAAGGCGGGGCAGAAGTAGCCATGGGCAAGATCATCATTCCGCGACGCAACTTCCTGCGCGGGCTCGGCGGCATCTCGCTCGCCCTGCCGATGATGAGCAGCCTGGGCTGTTCGAGCGACGAACAGAAGGCGTTCGAGAACGTCGCGCAGGCCAAGCAGGGCCAAGACGGCTTCCCGAAGCGCTTCATCTTCATCTACACGCCGAACGGCAACTACACCCCTCCGACCGCCGACTTCGCTGGGTATTGGGAAGAGCTCTTGCCCTTGAAGGACAAGATCAACCTGCTGACGGGCCTCGATCTGTCGGTCTGCGACAAGCCGCCGGGCGAGCCGCATCAAACGGGCATGGCGCTCCTCACCGGACGCGGCTTGAACGCCGGCGCCTTCGTCGGCGGTGACGGCTCGCTCGCGGGTTGGGGAAGCGGCATCTCGCTCGACCAAGAGATCGCGAACCACATCGGCGACATGACGAAGAGGAAGACGCTCAACCTCGGCGTCCAGTCGACGAACTATGGCGGCACAGAGGTGCGCACCGTCGTCTCGTATCTCGGCTCCGACGTCCCGGTCGCGAACGAGACGAACCCGTGGGCGCTCTACAACGACATCTTCACGCAGCTCGGCAGCGACCCGGCGGGCGCAGAGACGTTGCGACTGCGGCGAAAGAGCGTCCTCGACTCCGTCGACAAACGCTTCGTCACCCTGTCTCAGAAGGTCAGCAAAGAAGACAAGATCAAGCTCGAGCAACACCTCGCGTCCGTCCGTGACGTCGAGTCGCGACTCGACAACCCCGGCGGCGTCATCGGCGGCGCGTGCCAGAAGCCAGAGATCGGCGACGCTCCGATGGATCCGACCGCCTTTCTCGGCGACCCGGCGAACTTCGGCACCATCGGCACCCTTCACATGGATCTGCTCGTGATGGCGCTCGCGTGCGATCTGACGCGGGTCGCGACGCTGCAGTGGTCGGCCGCGACGAACAATCGCCCCTATCCGTTCCTGCAGTACGACGGCGCGGCGATCGTCGGAGACGAGCACCAGATGGGTCACATGCCCGACTCGGACGCGGACAGCTGGGGCAAGCTCGGCGTCATTCGCCGGTGGAATCTGCAGAACCTGATGTACCTGTTGCAGAAGCTCGACGGCATTCCAGAGGGCGAAGGCACCATGCTCGACAACACGTGCGTGCTCCTCGGCAGCGAGATCGTCCGCGGCAACACGCACAGTCACAAGGACGTTCACTTCGTTCAAGCCGGCGGCGCGGGCGGCTCGATCAAGACAGGTCAGTTCATTTCGTATCCTGGAGATCGACCGCACAACGATTTGTTGCTCACGATCCTGCACTCGATGGGCATCGAAGCGACCGAGTTCGGTGATCCGGAGTACGTGACTGGGCCGCTCTCCGAGCTCATCGCCTAATTGGGCGCTCGCACATGACCGTCGACTCGAGCGGGCTCGTCACCGCGCTTCGTGAAGCGCTCGGAGACGATGGGCTCACGACCGATCCGTCAGAGCTCTCCGAGCTCGGCCGCGATTGGACGAAGGTGTTCGCGCCGCGTCCGCTCGCCGTCGCGAAGCCCAAGAACGCAACCGAGGTCAGCGATGTGCTGCGGCGCTGCAACGCGGCGCGCATCGGCGTCGTCCCGTCCGGCGGCCGCACGGGTCTGGCCGGCGGCGCCGTCGCTGCGAACGGAGAGGTCGTCCTGTCGATGTCGCGCATGCGCGCGATGGGACCCGTCGACGTCGTCGGTCGAACGGTGCGCGTGGAAGCGGGCGCCGTGACCGAGGCGGTCCATCAACACTGCGCGGAGCACGGCCTCACCTGGCCCGTCGACTTCGCGTCGAAGGGGTCGAGCCAGGTCGGCGGCAACATCGCGACGAACGCCGGCGGCATTCGCGTGATCCGATATGGCCTCACGCGAAACTGGGTGCTCGCGCTCGAGGTCGCGCTCGCGTCGGGAGAAGTGCTCGAGATCGGCGGCCCTCTCGAGAAGAACAACACCGGGCTCGATCTGAAGCAGCTCTTCATCGGCAGCGAAGGCACGCTCGGGGTCATTACCGCCGCGACCCTGAAGCTCACGGCGCTTCCGCCCGAGACGGACACGATGCTCTTTGCGGTGCCGGATCTCGCGCACGTGCTCTCTGTCTTCCGCGCGGCACAGTCGGCGCCGTTCACGTTGTCGGCGTTCGAGTTCTTCACCGACAAGTGCCTGGCCCGCGTGACGAAGAACCGCGGCTTGACGAGCCCGCTCGGTGCGCCCGCATCGCACTACGTCGTCTTGGAGGCCGAGCGCGCGAACGCAGAGAAGACCGAAGAGTGGCTCACCGCCCTGCTCGAATCGGGTGACGTCACGGACGGCACGATCGCGCAGCACAAGCTCCAAGCCGCCGCGATTTGGGCCCTGCGAGAGGGAATCAGCGAGAGCTTGAGCGCGACCGGGCTACCTCACAAGAACGACATCGCCCTGCCCGTCGCGGCGCTCGAGACGTTCACCGCAGAGCTCGAGGCGCTGATCGCCGAGAAGTATCCCGATTTCGAGATTTGCCTCTTCGGCCACATCGGCGACGGCAACCTGCACGTAAACATCATGAAGCCGGACGCCCTGGACAGGGCCGCGTTCCTCGAACGCACCCACGAGGTCGACCACGCGATCTTCACCCTCGTGAAGGCCCATGGCGGCAGCATCTCGGCCGAGCACGGCATTGGGCTCTTGAAGAAGCCGTTTCTCGGTTTCTCGCGGAGCCCCGCCGAGATCGACGCCATGCGCGCCGTGAAGCGCGCGCTCGATCCGAACGGCATCCTGAACCCGGGAAAGATCTTCGATTCTTGAGCCCGCGCGGCCCTCTTCGCCGCGCTCGGTGCTCGCCTATCTGTCTTCGAGCATTCGCGTGCGGATGCTCGTCGGCAGCGCGCTGATTCGCTCGGTCACCTCTGCCGAGACCTCTTGATCGAGGTCCATCACGAGATAGCCAATCGTGCGGTCGGTCGCGAGCACCTGGGCGAAGATGTTCGCGCGGCTCTCGGAGACGATGTGATTGATGGCGCCGAGCACGCCGGGCACGTTCCGGTGCACGTTCAGGATCCGGTGTTTTCCGGCGATGAGCGGCTGCTCTACCGGGGGGAAGTTGACCGCACCGGCCGTCGTGCCGCGGGTCAGGAAGCGCGCGAGCGAGATCGCGACCTCTTTTCCGATCGCCTCTTGGGCCTCTTCGGTGCTGCCGCCGATGTGGGGCGTCAGGATCACGTTCGCGAGGCCACGCAGATCGGACTCGAAGCCCTCGCCGTTTCCGTCGGGCTCTTCGGGATAGACGTCGATCGCCGCGCCGGCGAGGTGTCCCGAGCGGAGCGCGTCGGCGAGCTGGTCGATGACGACCACGGTGCCGCGGCTCAGGTTCATGAGGTGCGAGCCCGGCTTCATCGAGGCAAGCTCGGAGGCGCCGATCATGTTCTTCGTTTGGTCGGTCTCCGGCACGTGCAACGTGACGAAGTCGCTCTCCGACAAGAGCTCCTCGAGCGACTGCGTGGGCCGGTTGTTGCCCATCGGGAGCTTCGTGACGACGTCGTAGAAGACGACGCGCATGCCCATCGACTCGGCGAGCACGCCGACCTGCGAGCCGATGTGGCCATAGCCGACGATACCGAGCGTCTTGCCCCGGATCTCGTGGCAGCCGACGGCCTTCTTCATCCAGCGGCCCGTGTGGACCTCTTGGATGCGATCGCCGAGCTGGCGCGCGAGCATGACGACCTCGGCGATGACGAGCTCGGCGACGCTGCGCGTGTTCGAGAGCGGCGCGTTGAAGACCGGAACGCCGCTCGCGTTCGCGAACGCGAGATCGACCTGGTTCGTCCCGATGCAGAAGCACCCGATCGTGAGGAGCTGATCGGCGCTCGCGATCACCTGCTCGGTCATGCGCGTCTTCGAGCGGATGCCGACGAGGTCGTAGCCCTTCACGATCTCTGGCAGCTCTGCCTTGGGAGGAGACTTGTCGAGCAGCGTCACCTCGATCCCCTCGGCGGCGAGGATGCTGCGTGCGCCAGGGTGAATGCCCTCGAGGAGGAGGGCGCGGAGCTTCTTGCTCGGGCTCATGGGTGCACGCGGCTTAGCAAACCCGTGGCCTCCGGCAAAGGCTTCGAGCGACCGACGTCGCGGGGCGTCGCTTGACTGCCTCCGGGGCTGCACGCATCGTGGCGTCCAGGTGGGACGCCAAAAGCTCCTGAAGAGTGGCCTGGTGACGGTCGCCGTGACCGTGGTGCTCTTGGCGTGGCGCTTCGGGATCTTCGCGGTGTTCGCGGACGCCGAGCACATGAAGGCGACCCTGCTCGAGATGGGGACGCTCGGCTACGTCGCGTACCTCGGCGTCTTCGCGCTGCTCCAACCCGTCGGCGTCCCGGGAATGGCGCTGACGATCGGCGCAAGCTACGTCTGGCCGAAGCCGATCGCGTTCGCGCTCTCGCTCATCGGCAGCCTCCTCGCGAGCACGACGGGCTTTCTGTTCGCGCGGTTCGTCGCGCGCGACTGGGTCGCCGCCAGCCTTCCGCCCCGCTTTCGCGGCTACGACGAACGCATCGCCAAGAACGGTTTCGCCACGGCGTTCGTGCTGCGCCTCATCTTCGTGATGAACCCGTTTCTGCACGGGCTCTTCGGCATCTCGAAGATCCGCTACCGCTCGTACATCCTGGGCTCGGCGCTCGGCTACATCCCGCCTCTCATCATCTGCGTGTGGGCGTCGGCGTGGGCGATCGAGGTCTTGAAGACCTCTGAGCCGCGGCAATATCTGCCGATCGTGCTCGGCGTCGTGGTGCTCGGCGTGGCGATTCGCCTCGTGTTTTGGTGGCGCAAGCGCGCGCGCGGCGCCGGAAGAGAAGACGCGACGCACGCAGCGACGCCGTCGTCGGACTCTGTTCCGCCCGCGTCGTCGCCTTCCTGACGGCGCGCGCTTTCCGCTCCCGAAACGCGGCTGCGTCTGGTCTCCTCGCGCCATGAGTGGAGCGGACGATTCGCGCGGAGACGATGCGCCCACGAGGGACGACGAAGAGCGAACGTTGATCGACGCGCTGCCCGTTCGCGAAGCCGAATCGATGGGGGACGACGGCGAAGACACCGCCACACCCGAGGCGGCCGACGACGTGGAGGGCGTGACGGACGACGGAGTCTCTGCAAGCGAGCAGGCCACACCACTCGACGGAGTCGATGAAGAGACGATCGTCCCCACCGGGGAAGAGGAAGAAGCGCTTCGCGCCGCGCTCGACTCGGACGACGCCGAGTCATCGAGCGAAGCGGAAGAGCCGGAGACCCCGACGCTGGACGAGCCGGACAGCCTCGACATTCCCGATCCCGACGCGCTGGCCGACTCTCCTGACGAGCTCGGAGAAGAGATGCCGGACGCGTCGAAGTCAGGCTTCACGCCGTCGACGCCAGTCGTCACCGCAGCGCGCCCCGCGCGGGTCGATCGACGTGGCGGCACGCCGGTCGCGCTGCTCGGCGCAGGCTTCGGCGCAGGTTGCAGCGTCTTCGTCGGCACGGAAGAGCTCATCGCGGAGGTGATCGACGCCTTCACGCTCCACTTCGTTGCGCCCAGCGGCTCGGGCACCGTGCGCGTCGAGGCCGAGACCGCCTCCGGGACGCGGAGCAGCGGCGTCGTCGAGATCGAGTTCGTCGAAGGGCCGACGATCGTGCGCGCCATCCCCCCTGAAGGTCCGCTCGAGGGCGGGATCGAGGTCGTCGTCGAGGGCGACGGTTTCGTCGACGGCTGCATGCTCAGCCTCTTCGGGATGCACGCGCCCGACGTCGTCTTCGAGTCGCCGAAGCGCATCCGCTTCGTCCTTCCGCCGGCGGGCGACGGTGGCCTCGAGGGCGCGCTCGTCGTGACGAACGCGGATGGCCTCGTCGACAAGAACGAGACCGTTTTCCGATATCGACCGCTCGATCCGCGCCTCGACGCCATCGAGCCCGCGCACGGCTGGATGAGCGGCGGCAAGGTCGTCGGGCTTCGCGGCTCTGACTTCCACCGGCGCGCGCGCGTCTTCCTCGGTGAGCTCGAGGCCATCGTCCACTACCGGTCTCACGAGCGCGTCGAGATCGAGGTTCCGGAGGCCGAGGCGATCGGCTTGGTCGACGTCGTGCTCGTGAACCCAGACAAGAAGGTCGCGTCGCTCACGCAGGCGTTCACGTACGAGCCCGTGCCGGCGCCGCCGAAGATCATCGACGTGTTCCCGCGCCAGGTGACGACGCTCGGGAAGGTGATGGTGCGCATCAACGGAGACAACTTCACCGACGACGTCCGCGTGATGGTCGGCGAGGTCACCACCGTACGAAAGGTCTTGAGCGCGAAGCTCATCGACGTCGAGATCCCGCCGCGCACGCTCCCGGGTGCTGTCGCGGTCGCGATCTCGCTCGAGGGCGTGACGGTGCGCGCAGAAGACGCGGTCGAATACGTATCGCCGTCCGCGCCGGTCATCACGCACCTCGAGCCACGCAACGGTCCGACGGGCGGCGGCACGAAGGTAACCATCGAGGGGACCGGGTTTCCTCCAAACGCGACGGTGCTCTTCGACGGCCGCGTCGCGAAGTCCGTGAGCGTGAAGAGCGCGGAGAAGATCGAGACGGTGACGCCCCCTGGGACGCGGGCCGCGCTCGTCGACGTCGAGGTCGCGAGCCCGGAGACTGGCGGCGGCATCTCGAAGGCCGGCTTCAAATACGAGCAGGTCGCGCCTCCGACGATCACCTCGGTCGCTCCGAACCGCGGCACGATCGACGGGGGCACGGAGCTCGGCGTCGAGGGAAAGAACTTCTCCGAGGGCGCGGTCATCGTGATCGGCGGCATCCCCATGAAGACGCGGCGCATCAGCGGAAGCCTGCTCGAGGCGAAGACCCCAGAGGGCGACGACGGCAAGCTCGTCGACGTCGCGGTGAAGAACGCCGACGGACAGCAGGCCGTACAGAAGCGAGCGTTCCAGTACGACGCGCGCTATCGCGCCTGAGCGACCCGAGACGCCCTCTGCCCTCACGCTTCTTCACGCGCAGTCGCTTGACAGGGCTCACTCGCGGCCGAAAACTCTGCGCCTAGAGCGAGGCATGTCGCCCGCTCGTCGCGTGCTCGCACGCGACTCTCCGCGAGGGTCACTCCCGCGGGCAATGTCCGGCCGACGGTCGGGCAGCAACAATTCGAAGCGGCGCTCGAAGTCGCGACACACGTCGCGCCGAAGATCGCCGTGGAGAGCGCCAGAGGCTCGATGCCCTGGCGTGTGGAGGCACTCATGGGACCAGGCTTTTTTGGTTTTTTCGGTAGGGATCATCATCATCACTGCGGCCCGGGCGAACACGGTCGTGGCGAACACGGTCATGGCGAACGTGGCCCCGGTGAGCACGGGCGCGGTCATTGCGGGCCGAGACACGGCGGCCCACGTGGACCCTTCGGCGGCGGGCGCGGGCCCTGGCCCGGCGGACCTCCCGGCGGCGGGGACTTCGACGACGGAGGCGGGTTCGGCGTTCGTCGACCGCTTCGGTTCTTGGCGTGGAAGCTCGAGCTCGAAGAGGATCAGATCCCGAAGCTCGCGGTCATCCTCGACGAGCTGAAGACCGAGCGTGCGCAGGCGTCCGTCGATCATCGACGAAGCGTCGCGGCCTTCGCAGAGGCGGTGGGCGGCGACACGTTCGACGCGGCCAAGGCCAAAGAGGCCGGCGACGGGCGGGTGAAGTCCGCGGAGCGATTGCGCGACGCGGTCACGCAGGCGCTCGAGAAGATGCACGCGATGCTCGACGACGAACAACGTCGCGAGCTGTCGTATCTGCTCAGGACGGGCGCGCTCGGCATCTGAGGCTCGCGGAGCGAAGCGCCGTGGTAGCAATGTGACGTGCCCCGGCGCTTCGCCTGTTTTTCGATCGCCTTGGCGCTCGTGTCGTGCGCCGGCGGTAAGCCGCGCGGCAAGGTCGATGTCACGACCGAAGTCCCGCCGGCGATCGTCATCGGCGAGGGCCACGTCGCGCGCATCGAGACGCTCGCGGACGTGCATCTACGCGGCGAGCGCGTCGACGCGAAGCCGGGCGACTACGTCCTCGAGAACGCGGGCATGGTCGCGGTCGTCGACGGAGAGGACGGCTACGTCGTCGACTTTGCGCCAGAGGGGACCGAGGACGCGCTCGTATCGCTGTCTCCGGGCGCGTTCGACGCGATGTCGCAGGTGCGCGCGCCGGTCGTGCGCGCATGGGTGACAGGACCGGGCGACTCCGTGCTCGGCGTCGAACGACGGGCGGCGTTTCCGCCGATTCGTCTGTTTACCTATTTCACATTTCGCGGCGACGTCCTGGTCATCTCGTCGCGCGTCGAACCGGAGCAACGTCCTGACGGCACCTCGAGCGAGGGCGCGACGGTCGGCCTCGGCGAGCGCGTTGGCTGGGGCAACACGCCCACGTTCATCGAGGGCTACGGCTTCGCGCGGCGCGCCGGCGCGTTCGAGAGCGCCGCGTACCTGGGCCGCGAGGGCGCGCTCGACTATGCGCTGGCGCTCGTCGACGGCCCGATCAAGACGCGCGTCGGCAGCGTGGGCATTCAAGGCTTCTTCGCCGCGCCGCGTGCGAGCGAGGTGGTCGTCATCGGCGATGGACGCGTCCGCACGCTTCTTCTCGCGGCGTCGCAGACCTCGATCGGCGATGCCGCGCGCAAAGTCCTCCCGCCCGGGCCGACGTTCTCTTCGAACCTCCCGAGCGGGCTCCCCGCGGACGCACGCATCGAGATCGGCCGCTGCGTCGTCGGCAGCGGCGACCGACCGCCCTTCGCGACGTTCTCGCCGAAGGACGCGGCCATCGTCGTCCCCGAGGGCTGCTTCGAGGGCCGCCTCCTCGCCCCTGGAAGAGACGCGACGCCTTGGGTGTCGCTCGATCGGCTGGCGGACGAGAAGCTCGGTCCCTCTGGCACACTCGAGGTCACCGTCGAAGAGGCTGGCAAGCCCACGCCCGCGCGCGTCCAGGTCCGCGGAGTCTTCCCGACCGCGACGCCGGACTTTGGCGACGATCCGGACGACGGCGCGGCGAACGACCTCGTGCACACGCCCAACGGAATCGTTCGCCGCTCCCTGACGCCCGGCACGTACGAGGTCGTGGTCGACCATGGCTTCGAGCGAAGCGCCGTCTTCGAGCAGATCGAGATCAAGGCCGGCGAGAAGACGACGGTGCACGCGAAGCTCGAGCGCGTCGTGGACACGGCGGGCTGGCTCGCGGCCGATCTTCATCTGCACGCGGCGCCGTCGCCGGACGCGCCCCAGTCGCTCGAAGAGCGGGTCCTCGCGCTCGCCGCGGCCGGCGTCGAGGTCGGCGTAGCGACGGACCACAACAAGGTCACCGACTACACCAGCGCGATTCACAATGAGGGCCTCGACGGCCAGGTCGCCTCGACCATCGGCGACGAGGTGACGACCGAGGACATGCAGTTCGGTCACTTCAACGTCTTCCCGCTCGAGAAGGGCTCGAAGCCTCTCGCGTTCAAGGGGACGAACCCTGGCGCGGTGATCGCCGAGACGCGTTCGCGCGCACCCTTCGGACCCCGGACCATCCTGCAGGTCAACCATCCGCGGATGTGGGACATCGGGTACTTCGACATCCTGCGTCTCGATCCGGACGACGTCCGCGGCTTCATGCGCTCCCGCCCCGGCTGGCTCGGTTTCGACGCGATCGAGGTGTTCAACGGCGACGACGCCGTCGCCATCTCGAACGTCGAAGAGGTCATTCGCGACTGGCAAGCCATGCTCTCGGCGGGACTGCGGATCACGGCGACCGGCAACAGCGACTCGCACCGACTGACCTTCCACGAGCCCGGCCTGCCGCGGACGCTCGTCGCGGTGAAGAACGACGATCCAGCGAAGCTCGACATCGGCGAGTTCGTGGACTCTCTCCGCGCGGGCAAGGCGATCGTCTCGGCCGGTCCGTTCGTTCAGATCGACATCGAGGGCACCCCAATGGGCGGGACCGTCGCGCCAGGACTTCGCCAGGTGCACGTGACCGCGGACGCCCCCGACTGGGTCGACGTGCAAACGCTCGAGGTCTGGGTCGGAGGCAAGGCGGTCGCCCAGGCCCAAGCCCCGTTCTCGAGCGCAGGGCATCGGGCCGAAGCGACGCTCGAGGTGCCCCTGCTCCCCGGGGATCACGTCTTTGCCGCCGCCCGAGGAAGGCAGGAGATGCGGGTCCTCTGGCGGCGCGGGGTCGTGCCTTTCGCTTTCACCAACGCCATTCACGTCGACGGCGGTGACGCTTCGCCTCGGACGCGCTAGAGCGCGGGCATGTCGGAGCCTACGCTGGAGTCCCTCGAAACCGAGCTCGCCGAGCTCGATGCCCGCTACGAAGAGGGCTACGCCGGAAAAGATCGCAACGCCGTCGACCCGGGCGGGCTCATCGAGCTCACCGCGCGCGCGACGAAGGGCAAAGAGAAGCTCGAGGCGATCGGAGCGCTCACCGCAGGCGACAACGCCGCGCTGCTGACGCAAGGGTTCGCCGAGCGCATCGCGCTTTACCAGCGCGAGCTCACGATGGTCCGCGCAGCCAAAGAGATGGGCCCGACGTTCGAGCGCTTCAGCCTCGAGGGCACGGCCGCGAACTTCGTGTTCGACCGCTACACGCGTCACTTCGCAGGTCAGTCGCGGGACACGCGAGACGCCGGCCTCTTGAAGGAGCTCATCGAGGAGCTCAAGCAGATCAAGAAGCGGATGAACGCGCTGGCGACGAAGAAGCTCCCGGAGCCGATGGCGAACGATCTCGAGCTCGTGCAGAGCAACATCGACCGCTACCAGATCGAGGAGCGCGAGATCCCGCGCGCGCAGGCCGACGGCACCCAAGACGACCAGGCCAACCGCCTCGCGAGCCTGGCGAACGCGCAGTTCGCGATCTACCAGACCTTCTTCGCCGGCCAGTCTCGCCTCACGCGAAGGCCCGCGCTGCTCGTTCGCGTGATCGAGAACCTCAAGGGCTACAAGACCAAGATGTTCGATCTGAAGAACCGGGGCCTCGTCTCGGAGTCGAACAACGGCAACATCACCATCGTCGAGGGTCGCCTCGCCGCGTACGAGAAGGAGCTCATCGAGATCCGCAAGGTCCGCTCCGACAACAAGCTCGTCGACATCATGGGCGCGCTCGGCAACGCCGCGAACGATCTCTTCACCGAGTACCGCGCGGACTTCGCCGGGAAAGATCGCGCCAGCGTCAGCCTCGAGCAGCTCGGGCTGCTCATCGACAAGCTCGACGAGATCCGCCGCCAGATGGAGGATCTCGGTCGCGTGGAGAAGAACGACACGAACCGGCAGAACCAGGCCGTCGTGCGCGACTACCAGGCCAACTGGCTCCGCGAATACCAAGCCGTCCGCACGGTGCAGGCTCCGCCGCAGGCCAGCTGACCTTTGGCCGCGCTGAAGGGCAGCCTCAGTTACTCGCGCTTCTTCATCACCGGCGAGCTCCCGCGGGATCTCGCCGCCGCGACCATGAAGAAGATCCGAGCGAACTCGTTTCTTCCGCTCGTCCCCGACGAGGACGAGGCCCAGCATCATGGCTGGTGCGCGATCACCGACTCGATCGACGTCGATCTCGATCACGAGAAGGTGTTCTGGAACGAGTACGTCGTGCTCGGCCTGCGCATCGACACGTGGGTCGTCCCGAAGCCGCTCTTGCTCGCGCACCTTCGCAGCGCTGAAGCCACGCTGCTCGAGAAGAAGGGCCTCGAGAAGATCGGACGCCAGGCGCGCGCCGATCTGAAGACGATGGTCGTGAAGAAGCTCCGCAAGCAGCTCGTGCCCGCATCCAAATCGATCGATCTCGTCTGGAACGTGCAGAGCGGCGTCGCCCGCTTCTTCAGCACCTCGCCGAAGCTCCACCTCCTCGTGCAAGAGCTCTTCGAGAAGACTTTCAAGCTGCAGATGGTCCCGGAGAGCCCGGGCACGGCGGCCGAGCGCCGCGGCCTGGACGCGCGCGGAGAGAAGGTCTGGGATCTGCTCGAGCCCACGTCGCTCGCCGTGATGGAGACCGCGTCGTGAAAGATCTCGCAGAACGCATCGAGCGAAACCGGTTCGTGGGCCGCGAGTTCCTCTTGTGGATGTGGTTCGAGAGTCAGGTCTTCGAGACGAACCTGGCCCCGTCGAACGGCGCGCGCATCGCGCTCTGGATCGAGACGCGCATGGCGCTGTCCTTCGAAAAGGAAGACACCGTCATCAAGAGCTCGACGCTGCTCCACAGCAAAGAGGCGAAAGAGGCGCTCCGCCAGGGCAAGCTCCCGCGCGAGGCGCGTATGTTCCTGTCGACCGGCGAGCACGAGTTCACCTGGGTGATGAAGGCCGACACGCTCGGCACCGGCTCGCTGAAGGTCCCCGCCGAGCTCCGGAAGAAGGACGACGAGCCGAACGAGGTCCTCTACGAGCGCATGCGCCTCGCCGAAGAGCTCGAGGCCATCATGGAGGCGCTCTACAGCGATTTTCTCGCGCTGCGACTCTCGGACGCGTGGGAGACCGACGTGCTCCCGTGCTTGCGTCGCTTTGCCCAGGGCAAGAAGGTCGACGACGCCGCGTACCTCGCCTCGAAGCAGGCCGTGCTCGGGAAGCGCAAAGGCAAGAGCGGCGCGGCTCGGGCCGACGCTGCCGTATAGCAAAGGGCTAGCGGCCTTCGTCGAAGGCCGCCCGCCATCGCTCGCTCTTCCCGCCTGTCGGCTCAGTCCCCGTGCGCGAGCTGCTTCGCGCGGTCGACGAGGCCGACGAACGCCTTTCGATAGCCGTCCGGATCGTCGCCCACGGCGCCGTTCGCGATGTCGCGCACGGTCCCGTACTCCAGCGTGCCGCGATACGGCGAGCCGCGGAGGAGCATGCCGAACCCTGCGACGCTCGCCGCGAAGCGAAAGTCGGTCGTCGCATCGGCGAACGTCGCGCCATGATCGACGATCCCGGTCTGGAGCAGTCGGCTCGTCGTGCCGTCGGGCATCTTGTAACGGAGCGCGACGTCGCCGAGATGCGCCTCGCCCGTCGTTCCGGAAGCCGGGACGATCTCGTAGAGCGCCGTCACTCGATGCCCGGCGCCGATATCGCCCGCGTCCTTCTTGTCGTTGGCGAAGTCTTGGTGCGCCATCACGCGGTTCTCGTAACCGATGAGCCGGAAGGACTGCACCGCCGCCGGGTCGAACGTGATTTGAATCTTCACGTCCTTCGCGATGGTGTGGAGTGTGCCGGACGCCTGCTCGACGAGGACCTTGTTCGCCTCTGCGAGCGTGTCGATGTACGCGTAGTTGCCGTTGCCCTTGTCGGCGAGCGACTCCATCGTCGTGTCCTTGTAGTTGCCTCGGCCGAAGCCGAGCACCGTGAGGAACGTCCCGCCCTTCGCCTTCTCTTGAACGAGACGCGTCAGCGCGTCCTGGCCGGTGACGCCGACGTTGAAGTCGCCGTCGGTCGCGAGGATCACGCGGTTCGCGCCGCCCTCGACGAAGCCGCGCTGCGCCATGGCGTAGGCGAGCTCGATGCCCTGTCCGCCGTTCGTAGATCCACCGGCCTGCAACCGATCGAGCGCCGCGCGGATCTGCTCGCGACGGTTTCCCGCCGTCGGCTCGAGGACGACGCCGGACGCGCCGGCGTAGACGACGATCGAGACGCGGTCGCGCTCGTCGAGCTGGTCGACCAAGAGCGAAAGCGACTGCTTCAAGAGCGGCAAGCGATCCGGGCCCGTCATCGATCCCGAGACGTCGAGGAGGAACACGAGGTTCGACGCAGGACGCTTCGCCATCTCGATCTGCTTGCCCTGAAGACCGATGCGGACCAGACGATGCCCCTTTGCCCACGGGGCCTCTGCCGCATCGACGCTGACACCGAACGCTTCGTCGTTGGGCGGCGCGTACGAGTACGAGAAGTAGTTCACCATCTCTTCGATGCGGACCGCCGACGGATCCGGGAGGCGGCCCTCGGTGAGCGAGCGGCGGAGCATCGAGTAGCTGGCGGTGTCGACGTCGACCGAGAACGTCGATTGCTTGTCCCGAGCGCTGTCGATGAACGGGTTGTCGGAGAACGGCTTGCTGTCCTGGGAGATCGGGCCGGCGTCCGGCCCCGAGGGATCTCGGAAGGCATCCCGTCCGTCGACATCGAAGTCCGCCTTGGCCTTGCTCTCGAATCGACGTCCGGTCCGCTGATTCATCGACGAGGACTCGGGCTCGGCGAGCGGCGGGGGCGAGGGGTTCGGAGAAGCGCTCGACGCAGCGAGCGGACTGGCAGTGGCCATGGGCTTCTCCGCCATGTCCTCTTCATGCATCGCCGCGTCACCCTTGGCGCGGACCCCGAACGACGAGCGGCTGCGGTCGTCCGAGCGAAGCACGATCACACCGGCCACAGCCGCGGCGAGCGCGAGCGGCGCCGCTGCGAGGAGCCAACGACCACGCCGTCGAAGCGGCGTCACGCTCGCGAGTTTTTCGACCCGCGGGAGAGGCGCAGCATCGTTCGGAGAGGCGGCTTCCGGCGTCGAGCGCTCCGAAGACGCGTCGTCGTCGTTCGCGACCTTGACGGCGCCCGTGACCTTGGCGCGCTCGGCGTCGGTCAGCGCGAGGGGCGCTCCACCAGCGAGCTCGCCCTCGAGCATCGTCGCGAGCGCGCGGATCTCCGACACCTCTCGTTCGGCTTCGGGGCTCTCGCGGAGCTCGGCCTCGAAAGCCGTCCGCTCGTCACCTGCAAGCTCGCCGAGCGCGTACGCGGTCAGCCTGGGATCGTTCTTCGAGATCATGCCGACCTCCTTCCGGTTGCTGCGGGTTCTGCCTCGTGTGCCTTCATCGCCTGACGCAGGCGCGTCATCGCCTCGTGCAGAATCACGCCGACGTGGTTCGTGGTGAGGCCGGTGACCTCGCCGATTTCTTTGTAGCTGAGGCCCCCGGTGAACCGGAGCAGCACCGCCTCGCGGTGCTTCGGTGGCAGACCCTCGACGAGCGCGGCCGCGGTGCGACCGGCCTCTTTCGTCTCGAGGGCCCCATGCGGGCCGACGTCCAAGCTCTCCATGGCGTGCGCTTCCTCCTCGCCCAGGTGGCGGCGCTCGACCCTTCGGATCGACAGCGCCCGGTTCCTGGTGACCGTGAAGAGCCACGGGACCAACTTGCCCTCGATGGCAACCCGGTCGGCCTTGCAGAGCTCGAGGAACGCATCTTGAACGACGTCGCCCGCGCGATCCGCGCCGACGAGCGTCGCCGCGAACCGAAGTAGCGCGCGCTCGTGCTTCGACAAAGCAGCGAGCACCCACTCTTTGTGCGTGAGTGTTTCCGTCATGCGACTCGAAGCTCGGCTGGACGTGCGAGGCCTCGCGCCCCGCGATCCGTAGCCTCTCCGTGACCCTTCTTACGGACAACGGAGAACGAGGCGCCTTCTTAGGATTTATTTTCCGCCTCCCCTTTGGTCGGGTGGATTTTCGTCCGCCCTTCGCCTTGACAGCCGCCGACGCGGGGGCGTCCCATTCGAGGTACCGTGCCGACCTACATCCAAGCAGAGCTCACGCTCGCTCTCGATCATGTCCCGACGCTGTACGTCCTGCGAATCGACGGTACGGAACGGATCGGCGAGCTCTACGACTTCCGAGTGCGGTTCGTGACGGTCGCCCCGACGACCGTGGATTTCGCGGACGCGATCGGCGCGACCGCCACGCTCGAGATCGCTCGCGCTGGCGACGTGAGCATCGACATGGTCGAGGTACGCACCATCCGCGGCATCGTCACGGAGATCGAGGACAGCCTCGATGGAACCGGCCCCACGCGTGTCTACACCGCCCGGATAAGGCCCCCGGTCGCCATCCTCGAGCAGATCTCCGGCCAAGAGGTCTTCGTCGGCGCGTCCTTGCCAGAGGTCATTCGCGGCAAGCTCACCCAGGGTGCGCTCGGTCTCGCCTTCGAGCTGCGACTGCAAGAGCCGCTCGCCTACATCGACGAGACCTCGGGCACCGATTGGACGGACGCGCCGGCGACGGGGCAACCCGCCGAGAAGCGTCTCGTCGCGCAATACAAAGAGACCGATCTCGCGTTCGTCATGCGGCTCGCAGAGCACACGGGGCTCTCGATGTTCTTCGAGGAGAACGAGGCCGGAGACCAGGTCGTCTTCACGGACAACAACAGCGGGTTCACAGAGGCCGCGAGCCGCGTCCACTACCGCTCCGGCGGCGGCACGCACGGCATCCTGACACTCTCGAAGAAGACGCAGTGGGTGCCGACCACGGTCATGACCTGCGACTTCAACTATCGGAACCCGACGCAGACCCTCTCGGGGAGTGAAGGTCTCGTGTTCGACACACTCGGCGCGCGCGAAGACCTCCCCGAGCCGTGGCCTGGCCTCGTCGTCGAGTACGCGCCGAACGCGAAGAACGCAAAAGAGGCTGAGCACATCGCGAAGGTGCGCGCCGAAGAGCTTCGAACGCGCGCGACGCGGCTGGTCGGCACCGCCGAGACGCCATCTCTCGCGCCGGGACTCCGCTTCAAGATCGCCAGCCACCCGAGCATCTCGGACCAAGACGAGCACGTCGTGTTCGAGGTCAAGCACGTCTACGAGGCTCCGCCCTCGGCGCTCGCGACGCGGACCGGGGTCGACGGCCGCTCCCCGCAATACAGCGTGGATTTCGAGGCAGTACCGCTGCGAACCGGGGCCGACGCTTTCCAGGTCCGTCCACGGCTGAAGACACCGAGGCCGCGCATCCACGGCATCCTGACGGCGATCGTCGTCGCGCCGCAGCCCGATGGGTCCGCGGAAAGGCAACACCTCGACTCGGTCGGTCGCTATTTGATCAAGCTGCACTTCGCGCAGGGCGAGGTGCCGATGATGCCACGCGTCCGTATGGCGCAGGCCCACGTCGGCCCCGGCTACGGAATGCACTTTCCCCTTCGTCCCGGGACAGAGGTCCTCGTCGCGTTCTTGGACGGTGACCCTGATCGCCCCGTCATCGTGGGCGCCGTCTCGAACGCCACGAACCCCTCGCCGGTCGTCGCCACCACCCAAAGCGACGAGCCCGTCGAGCCGAATCGCATCCTGACGCGCTCGGGAATTTTGATCGAGCTAAGCGACGGTGATCCGCCAAGCTGAGGTGATAGGCTGCCGATCCCCATGGGGATCGCGATCGAAGTTCTCCCGATCGGTCCCGTCGCGGTAGCTGCACGTACGTGGCGGCATCGCGGTCGGCGCCTCATCACGGCCATCGTCAAAGCGACGTTCGACCTCGCGCTCGACCGCGCGATGACCCCGGCAGCGCCGCTGCCCATCGTCAGCGAAGAGCGGCACTACCGAAACAACCCGGTCGCGAGCCTGGTGCGCGGCAGCGACCTCGCCCTGCTCGTCCCGAGGCCAGAGGTGGTCGTGGTCGGCTCCGCATACGCGGCGCCCGGGCAGCGCGTCACGCATACGTCGGTGCGCGTCGCGGTCCAGCGCGACAAAACGATGCTCATCAACAAGCGCCTCGACGTGCTCGGCGATCGACGCGCGCGACCCGGCGCTCAACCGCCGGAGCCAGAGGCGTTCGACGAGATGCCCATCCACTACGAGCGCGCGCTCGGTGGCATCGCGAGCCGCGAGAACCCCGTCGGCGTCGGCATGGCGATCGACGCCGATGGCTTGCTCACGATGCCGAACGTCCAGCTCGCGTCCGGCCAGGGCGGTCCGACGCCTGCGGGGCTCGGGCCGATCCCGAGCGCGTGGCCGGCGCGACAGAAGCGGCGCGGCAGTCTCAGCTGGACGATGGCGAACCAGAGCCTGGACGTAGAGGTCCCCGACGATTTCGACGACGCCTATTTTCAGACGGCGCTCTCGGACCAACGCGTCGACGAGCTTCAAGGGGGCGAGCTCGTCGCCATCGTGAACATGCACCCCGAGCACGCGACCATCCGCACGTACCTGCCCATGGTGCGCGGCGCCGCGCTGGCGCAGACCGCAAGCGGCGAGCGCCTTCCGTTTCGCCTTCGCATGGACACAGTCCACTTCGAGCCGAGCGCGATGCGCGCAGAGATCGTCTTCCGCGGCGCGCTCGTCATCTCGGAGGCACAGCTCGCCAGTGTGCGTCTGGCCGGCGCGCTCGAGACGGCAGAGCAGCCGGCCGCGTTTCCAGATCTCTCGACGGTCGGGGGCCTCATCGCGTCGCCGCTCGGCAAAGGATCCGCACCCGATCTCGGCTCGACCGCGGTCATCGAGGTTCCGAGCGACGGACCCGGGGGGCGCCCTCACAGCTCGACGCAGGTGCTCGAGGTCGAGCCTCCCCCTGTGGCGATCCGCAATCGCCAGTCGTCCCCGGGCGACGCGCGTCAGCCGGGTGTCCATCCTCTCGGAAAGAGCGGCACCATGGTGATGGAGCCCGAGCCGCCGAAGATGCGTCCGGTGCTCTCGGGGGCGGCTGCAGATCCAAGACCCGGCCCGCCTCAAACGGTGAGCCCGAGCGCGAACGATCGCCGCAGCGGCACGATGGTCATCGAGCCCGATGAGCCCCCGCCCCAGTCGCTGCCGTTTCAGCGCGACCGACGAAAGCGGCGCCCGAGCGGCGAGCGCGCCGCGGTGGTCGCACAGCAGTCCGGCACGCCCTGGTCACCAGACTTGGACAAGCCGAAACCCGTCGCACTTCCGGAGCCGGCATTGCTCACCGCCACGCTCGACATCGCGCCGCCGTCGGTGCGCTTCGGAGACGAGCCGACCGAGACGGCGACGCCCTCCGAAATGGCCGACGCGCCGACCGTCGAGTCGACGCCAAAGACGCCTCTACGCGAGGCAGAGATCGCCGCGCCGCCTTCGCCATCCGAGCCGAAAGCGCCACCTCCGTCTGCGCCGAAGGATCCCTGGGCCAAGGCCGAGCCGCTGGCGGAGCCACCTCCGAAACCAGCGGCACGCGTCCCCGAAGTGAAGCGCGCGAACTTCAAGAACGACCTCTACAAGAAGCTCAAGCGCTGACGGACATCTCGACATTTCGGCTCGCGCTCCATGCGCGTAGGATTCCGAAATGGCCGCACCTGGGAAGAAGTACCTCCTCCTCAAGGTCCCCGAACACCAGCCGGCGACGTTGCCCGCCGATCCTCCTGCGCCGAGCGACGACGACCCGCACGCGACAATCTCATCCGTCCACGGGACGTTCTTGCGGATGGGCGCGGCGGATCCGAACCCTCCGATGGCGAACATCTTGAACGCGATTCAAGAGGGCGGCTTCCTCGACGACGACCGTGATCGCGGCACCAACGCGACGCTCTCGACGCACGGCAACGTCGCAGGAAAAGCGGGCGCTGGTGGGCCGGGACATTGCCTGACTCCAGAGCAGCGCGCCGAAGAGACGTCGAAGCTCCTGACGAAGGGCGGCTGGCACGATCACACCGACGGCAACCGCATCTCGACGACCTACGGCGACAAAGTCGAGGTCATCCGCGGCAACTACAAGCAGGTGGTCCTCGGACGCCAGGATCTCCTCGACAACGCGGCGGGCGTCGACTCATCCGGCGGCCTCGAGGTGGGTGGAGACCTCGCGCCGGGCTCGATCAGCGAGATCAAGTGGATCCAAGACCCCTATTCCGGGACGTGGAAGGTCACCGAGCTGACCGAGAAGGGCGACACGGTCGAGATTTACCACGGTAGCAAGCGCGAAGAGTTCTACGGCGAGTCGATCGACAGCATCATCGGCTCGGCGGACGAGGGCACGCTCGGAGGCAGTCAACTCGACGAGTACACGACCAAGAAGACGAACCCCGCCATCACCGAGAGGACATGGGCTTCGTCGATCAAGTCGTACACGGGCTCCGACGGCAAGCACGTCCCCACGGTCTACGAAGAGGTCTACGCGGACTCGATCGAGACGCACCTCTACGGCAAGGCAGAGGTGAAGGAGTACGTCGGCAAGGTCGGCAAGGGCGTGGCCTTCGTGCTCGAGGAGACCCACTGCGACAACTTCGTCTCCCACCAGTTCACAGGCGCGAACACCGAGCTGCAGATCTCGTTCGTCAACACCGGCCTCTTGATGACTGGCGTCCACGTCGACATCGAAATCGCCGCGCTGCGCTTCGAGATCAAGGCTGGCGGCGCGTTCTTCGAGCTCGAGGCGGGCGCGCTCTACACGGAGGTCTTCATCGGTCAGAAGATCGAGATCTTCGCCGGCCGAAAGTTCGAGGTGGACGACACCGCGTTCCAGGCGGCGCTCAACACGTGGAAGGCCGCATCGGCGACAAACCAGGTCGCCGGGACGTTCCGTACGCTCGCGCTCAAGTGGAGCGCGGCGAGCTTCAAGGCCAGCGTCGGCATCGGCGACTGAAAACACAGCTGGGATGATCGTCAAGAACCAGAGCCCCTTCGGCTTCGCGACCCAAGTCGTCTCGACTCGCCCGCCCGAGCCGGAGATGTTGCTCGTCGTGAAGGGCGTCTTCGCCTTCGCGCCGGACGAGCCCCTCGAGCCGCTCGATCGGATGGAGGCGTGTCCGACGGGCGACCTGTTCGACGATGCGGACGACGATCGCGCGGGCGCCACCCACTACGCGAGCGACTTCGCCGACAAGAAGCTTCGTGCCGAGGTGCTCGCGCGAGCGACCTACTACGCGCCGCGTGGGCGGCCGGTGCGAGAGGGCGAAGCCGCGATTCAGGTCGGCAAGCTCCGGAAGAAGGTTCGCGTCGTCGGTCCGCGCGTCTGGGTCGACGACACGCTCGCCTCCGATCCGCTCGAGCTCGTGAAAATGCCGCTCACTTGGGAGAACGCGTACGGCGGCCCCGGCTTCGACGCGAACCCGGCCGGCACGGGCCACGTTTCGAAAGAGCTCCCGACTGTCGAAGCGATCGGCGCGCCGGTGAAGCGTCGAGGTGATCACAACGTGCCGGCGACGCTCGCGCCGATCAGCCCCTTCTGGCCCGCGCGGGTGAAGAAGATGGGTACGAAGTATGGCCCCGAGTGGGAGCGCACGCGCGCGCCCTTCGTCGCCGAGGACTTCGACTGGACGTATCACCACGCCTCGCCGGTCGGACAAGAGCTCGACGGCTACCTGCGTGGCGACGAGACGGTGAGGCTCGAGAACCTGCATCCCTCGAAGTCGGATTGGGAAGCGAAGCTGCCGGCGCTCCGCGTGAAGGCGCTCATGCGCTCGACACGTGGAGACGTCACGTCGATCCCGATGGATCTCGACACCCTCTTCATCGACACGGAGCGTGGCCGACTGACGCTCGTCTGGCGCGGACGCGCGGCGGTCCGCGAGCGTGATCTCTCCGACGTGAAGAGCCTCTACATCGTGAGCGAACCGCTCTCCGCGCCTCAAGGAGAGGCGAAGCATCTCGCGGCGCTCGAAGCCTTCGAGCGCGACCCGATCGGGTTCGAAGCTGCCAAGGCCGAGATCGAGCAGCAGCTTTCCTTGCACGGACCGGCGATGCCAGACGGTCCGCCGAGCCCTGGGCCCCCCGACAAGATGACGGCGGCCCTCAAAGAGCGTTTGCCGCACGCGACGGCGCTGGTCGAGACCGTGAAACGCGCGGTGGCCGACGCAGCGGCGGCAGCGAAGAAGGCCGGCTCGCCGAAGGACGTCGGCGCGGAGCTCGACCGCGAGGTCGTGAAGGCTCAGGCCGCCGTCTCCGACGAGCCGCCGGTGGCGATGCCGCGCAAGCCGGGCGAGCTGCCGACGTTCGGATTGCGCCGACGCATTCGGCGCGCCATGACGGACCTCGAGCAGGTGAAGGCGAAGCTCGAAGGCCGAGAGGTCTCCGAGCAAGCTGCCAAACAGCTCGCCGAGGCAGAGCGGCTTCCGCACGATCCGTCGTTTCCCAAGCTCGATCCCGAGTACACGGTGCCCGAGCCGCTCTCGACCGACGAGCCGGGCCCTGGCGCCAACCTCCTCGATCGCGACTTTACGGGACAGGATCTGTCTGGCATCGATCTGTCGAACGCGAAGCTCGACGGCGCGATCTTCACGCGCACGAACCTGACGGCCGCGAACCTGCGCGGCGCGACGTTGCGGGGCGCGGTGCTCTTCAAGACGAACCTGACCGATGCGGATTTGTCCGGCGCCGATCTGACGCGTGCGAACCTGGCGCACGCGTCCGCACACGCGGCGTCGTTCGCGACGGCGACGCTCGAGCTCGCGTTCCTCGAGGACGCGGACCTCTCGGCGGCGACGTTCGAAGAGGCGAACCTCGAGTGGGCGTCGCTTGCGCGTGCAGACCTGTCTCACGCACGCTGTCGCGGGGCGAAGCTCGACCGCGCCGACCTCGAAGAAGCGAAGCTCACCGGGGCGAGTTTCGAGAACGCCTCGATGCGCGGCGTCGTCATGACGCGCGCGGTCGCGGGCTCGATCGATCTCTCCGGCGCGTACATCCGCGCGCTCTCCGCCGAGGACGCGGTCATGCTCGGCGCGAAGCTCGTCCGCGCGCACGGCGAGCGTGCCTACCTGGTCCGCGCCGAGCTCGACGGCGCCGATCTCTCGCTCGCCGACCTACCGAACGCCCAGCTCACCGAAGCGCGCCTTCGCGACTGCGAGATCTACGGCGCGGATCTCCGCGACGCGCGCCTCTATCGCGCCGATCTGTCGCGCTCGAAGCTCGACCGCTCGAACTTGATCCGCAGCGACCTCTGCAGCGCCCGTCTCGACAGGACCACGTTCATCGACGCGAACCTCTACGACGCGAAGCTCATCGGCGCCTTCGGCGCGAATGCGGACTTCTCCGGCGCGAACGTCGAACGCTGCGTGCACACGAAGCACGGCGCCGAAGAGGACGGCCGATGAAACGCGAAGATGTCATCCTGGCGGCGCAGGCAAAGCGCGCGCTGAGGGGAGAGAAAATCATCGGTATCTCGCTCCGCGGCGCCGCGCTCCAGGGACTGTCGGCAGAGGGCGCGCTCTTCGCGGAGTGCGATCTCGAGGGTGCGAACCTCGACGGCGCGAACCTGCGCGGCGTGCGGCTCCTGGCGTGTCGTGCCGTAGGCGCGAGCCTCGTCGGCGCCGACCTCACGAACGCAGAGCTGACGTCGACGAGTCTCCAAAACGTCGCCGGTCGAGGGGTGAAGCTCGACGGCGCGCGCGTCGTGCGCTGTGACCTCGGCGGCGCTTCACTCCAAGGGGCGTCGCTCGTGGGGACGCTCGCGGCTGACTCGCGCGCCGAGAGCATCGATCTGACGGGCGCCGATCTCTCGCAGGCACGCGTTCCGGGAATGAAGCTGGCCGGCGCGGAGCTCTCCGGAGCGAATCTCGAGGGCGCAGTCTTCGGCGGCGCCGACCTCGCGAACGCCACCCTGTCGAAGGCTCGCCTCGTCGGGGCAGCGTTCGCAAACGCGAGCATGGTCGGCGCCGATCTCGAGGGCGCCGACGCCACCAAGGCGATCTTCGTCGGCGCGGACCTCCGGGGCGCGAAGCTGCCGCGAGAGCTCGAGCGCGCTGTCTTCCTTGGGGCGCGGCTCACGGATCGCGACGAGGTCACCTCCAAAGAGCCACCTTGGGCAGAGGACCGCGTGGGCCGCCCCGCCGTCGCGCTCACGTTCGACGACGCCAAGCTCACAGGCGCCGTGTTGCGCGGGCTCAGCCTGCGCGGAGCCTCGTTCCGTAGGGCAGACCTGACGGGCGCCATGCTCGGCGAATCCGATCTCGAGGGTGCCTCGTTCGACGACGCGAAGCTCGTTCGAGTCGAGCTTGCCGGCGCGCGGCTGCGTGACGTCGACTTCTCCGGCGCGAAAATAGAGATGCTCTTCGCCAAGGACGCCGATCTCGCCGGCGCGCGCTTCGTCGGGGCGACCATCGAGCTCTCCGTCTTCGAATGCGCCGACCTCACGAATGTCGACTTCTCGCGTGCGTTCCTTCGCGGGGTCGATTTGACGGGTGCGCGCCTGAGCGGCCTCAAAGCAGTGGGCACCGTCTTCCACAGCGTCGACTTCGAGGACGTCGACGTCTCTCGGCTCGAGCTTCGGGGGCGGCGATTTCCGCGCTGTTCTTTCAAGGGCTTGGACCTGTCCGGGCGCGATTGGACGGGCAGCGACGTCACGGGGGCCGACTTCACCGACGCAAAGCTCGAGAAGGCGAAGTTCGGCCTCTCGACTTTGCGACAGGCGAATTTCAAGGGCGCGAACCTCACGTTGGCCGAGCTCACCGAGTGCGACGCGAAGGGCGCCTTCTTCGGCGAAGCGACGCTCGATGGTGCAAAGCTGACGAAGGCCCGACTCCGTTACGCGACGTTCTCGAAAGCGAGCGCGCGCGCCGCGAATTTCGCCGCGGCCGACGTCCGCGACGCCCTCGCCGTCGAGCTAGACGCGAGCCGCGCGACCTTCGCGGGAGCCAAGCTCGCCTTCACCGATCTGTCGAAGAGCGATCTATCCGGAGCGGATTTCACCCAGGCGGATCTTTCGTCCGCGAACCTTCACGCTGTCCGAGATACGGGCGCTATCTTCGTCGCGACGACCCTTGCGGGCGTGAAGCGAACCGACGAAGGAAGGCTGCGCGCAGAGTCGTGGCAGCGCCCGACGAGGCCGCGAGCGGAACGTACGAGTTGAGCGAACGCGGGTAGACGCGTAGCGGTCAAACGCGACAGACTTATCGGCTCGGGCAAGATCACTTTGGCGGAGAGGGGCATGTCGAAGATCGCGAGAAAGAAGTTCGAGGGTGAGGACGGTGCCGCGAGCTCCGCGTTCGATGCGACAGCGATGAGCGACGCTCTCTCCAAGCTGAACTCCCCCGAAGATTCGCTGAAGACGGCGACACCGGACGCGGCGCAGAGGCCGTTTCTCGGCGCCGCAGAGGTCCTCTCGGTCGACGGACCGTTCGTCATGATCCGCGCTGGTGCGGACGCACCCATCCGCGCGCGGCTGGCGCTCGCTGTGCCGTACGAGCCGGCGATCGGCGACCAGCTGCTCGCGATCAGCGACGGGACCGCGGCGTGGATCATCGGCGTCATCGCAGGCTCGGGCGCGACGCGACTGCACCTCGACGGCGATGTCGAGCTGGCGGCGACAGGCGTGCTTCATCTCTCGGGTGGCGCGGGTGTGCACGTCACTGGGCCCGACGTCGAGGTCCGCGCCGATCGCCTCTCGATGGTCGCTGGCCGCGTCACCCAGGCGTATCACAGCGTCCGTAAGACGGTTCGCGAGCTCCTCAGCGTGCACGCAGGAGAGCAACACACCCTGGTCGACGGGACGAATCACGCGCAGGCGAAGAGCACGCGCATCCTGTCCGAGAAGAAGGTCACCATCAACGGCCGCGAGATCTTCCTGGGCTGACATGCTGCCTGCATCGAACCGCGGACCGGGGATGAGCTTGGGCTTCCCCGACGTGTGCGCGACGCCCACTCCGGCGGGGCCGGTGCCCGTTCCGTATCCGAACATCGCGATGAACGCGCAGGCCTCACCGTTCTCACCGACCGTGAAGGTCAACATGATGAACGCGCTGAACCAGATGACGCAGATCGCGCTCTCGTCTGGCGACGAGGCCGGCAGCGCGCAGCCGACGATCAAGGGGTCGCAGCGCTACACCATGGGCTCGCCGAACGTGTTCGTCGACGGCGCACCCGCGATCACCCTCGCGAGCCTGACCACGCACAACAACATGAACTGTCCGATAGGCGCGGTCATCGTGCCTTCCGCGGTCAACGTCACGTTCTCTCGTGCGGCGCACTTCTCGGGAGACATGTGTGACGTCCGCGCGACACGCGCTCTCGACCAAGCCGCGCTCCGCGCCCTCGGAGCCGAAGCGACTGGAGCGACGCAAGACGACACGCAGCCCACGCCCGGCACGGTGCGAATCAAGCACTTCGGCGACAGCGCCGGAGCCGAGCTGCACGCCGCGCTCGATCGCCTCGTTCGCGCCGGCGCGTCCTCGGTCGAGATCGATCTCTCGGGGTGTCCCGGCGGCTCGCTCGAGGGCGCCCTCGACGCGGCGTCGGTCCTCTTGCCAGCGGGCACGCCGCTCGCCGAGCTCGAAGACGAGGACGGCGACGCTCGCGTCATGCGGAGCCACGGCGGCGCATTCACGACGCTCCAGGTGGCGCTGCTCGTCGACGCCAGGACGGCGTCCGCCGCAGAGGTCTTCGCCGCCGCGCTCGTCGAGAACGGTCGCGCGCCGCTGCGCGGCGGCCCGACCTACGGCAAAGGTGTCGTCCACCGCGTCCACGTCTCCCCCGACGGTGACGCCGCGCTCGTCCGTTCGGGCACAGTGCGCGGTCCGAGCGGACGCGTCATCGACGGAGTTGGCGTCTCTCCGCGCTGAGCTCGACGACTCGCAGGCGCGCGCTCACACGAAGCGGAGCCAGCTACGAATCGCCTCGGCTTCGAGGACCGGTCCGCGATCGAAGCGCACGCGTACGCTGCCACCTTCGGCGAGCACGCGACGAAGCTCTGTCGTGACGACACGGAGTCGATCGTACTTCGCGCCGTCGAACGCCTCTTGAAGAGCACGCCAAGTCGCGGCTGCGTGCCGAGCATCGAGCATGACCCCCGGCTCGAAGTCCGACGCACGGACGACCTCGCCGCCCTCGATCCAGAGGACGCGATGGCGGCCGCCGTCGGCGTACGCAATCGACGACTCCGAGAGACGCACGAGCCATCGCGCGCGGCGCAAGAGCTGTCCTCCGACGAGCACGCTCCGCTCGAGGTAGCGAAGAATGCGGGTCGCGTCCCAACCGGGCGGAGCGTCCTCTTCGCGTGGCTCGAGCGCATCGACTTCGAACAGGCGCGCGAGCGTGGCGGTGGCGCGCACGACGACTCCCCACGGCGTACGGGACGAAAGCACCAAGTGACGCGCCGCGAACGTCGACCATCCATCGCGAAACACGGCTTCCTCCGGCGCGAAGCTCGGAGGCACGCCGACGGCGCGACCGCGCAGCTCGGCGCTCGAGGCTTCTCCTTCCGCGATGCGCCGCACGGCCCCGAGCGCCGCGACGCTGAAGCGAGATGGCACCGGGCCGAGCGGATGTTCGTCGGTCGGCGTCTCCGAGAACGAACGCAGATCGCGTGAGACGAACAGCGGCGTTCGCGTCGCTTCGCGAAGCTGCACGTTGTACGGCGGGTCGACGCGCTTGATCTCGTCGCACTCGAGCACGGCCGCTTCGAGCGCGGTCGCCGTCTCGGTGACGTCGATGCCCTGCGCCTGCGTGAGCATCTCTTTTGCGCGGTCGGTGCCGCGAGGCGCCTGCGAATAGTGGCCAGCCACGCGCTTCTTCAGGCTCGAGGCTTTGCCGATGTAGAGCACGTCGCCATTCGAACGGAGGAAGCGATACACGCCCGGTCGATCGGGTAGCGCCCTTCGCGGTTCCGCAGGCATCGGGAACGACGCCTTGCCCCTCTTCGGAGCCTTCTCTTCTTCGAACGCGCGAAGCTCGTCCCACGTCGTCACTCCCTTCGCTTCGAGCGCGGGCACCATGCTTCGCCAGACGTGAAGGGTCGCCTCGACGTGTCCGAGCGCGCGTCGGTCGAGCGGCGTCGAGTGGCCGAGATACCCAGCGAGCGCACGCAGCCCGGACTTCGGCAGCGTCGGATACAGGCGTAGGGCGACGGCGTGCAGACACACGATGTCGAAGAGCGGCGGCGAGTCGGGACCGAAGAATCGCGCACGCCAGTCGTCCAAGAACGCCCGCTCGAAGCGCGCAAAGTGAATGAGCGTCGGCGCGGGCGCTCGGCCGACCGAGCTTGCCGCCTCGCAGAGCTTCGCGTGAGCGACCTCTGGCTGCATGGCCGACGCTGCGTCCGCTTCGGCCCAGCCGGTCAGCTTCCGAATGATGCGGCTCGGCTTCTCTCCGTTCGGGAGCGAGAGCCACGTCGCTCGCGGCGCGGCGTCCACGTCGACGGCGCTGGCCGTCGCCCACCCGAGCTCGAGCAGCGAGCCGTGCTTCGGAGACGCGCCCGTCGCCTGCGCATCGACCAAGAGGACGCGGAGCTCTCGAAGTCGCACGGTGGCTACAGTAGTTGGCCTACCGTGGCGCCGAGAGCAAGCGCGATGGCGGTGCGTCACGGCCAGTCGCGCGGGCACCGAGGAGGGCTAAGTGGATGTAGGCAATAGACACCTTCGTCGGCACAAAGCCCCATCAAAATGACTCGTAATCGGACGGCACCCTTGCATCGATCCGCTCCGTGCCGCGATCCTCGCAGCCTATGCGGGGCGGCGTTTCGGGTGCGTTAGGGTGTCTCGTCTTTGGCTTTCTTCCTTTCGGAAGCGTTGTCATTGTCGCCTGTGGCGATCCTGTCGTCGGCGCGGTCGGCGAGTCGTGCGCGGCGCGCGCCGATTGCCAGGACGGGCTCGTCTGCATCCAGCAGACTTGCGTAGAAGGCGGGCCCGCCACGGGGAGTGGGCAAGTCGGCGAGACGTGCGGCTCGCCCACCGATTGCGCGGACGGGCTCGCGTGCGTCGCGAACGTCTGCATCCCGGAGAAGTCCGCGCTGAGCCCGACGGGCAAGGCCTGCTACGCGGTCGAGTGCGAGGCGAAGGACGACTGTTGCGCGGGCTTCCAGCCCTCGCCGAACTGCTCGACGTACGAGATGGAGTGCATGACCGAGCCCTCGGCGTGCGCGACGTTCCACCTGCTCTGTGAGTGCAACCGCGATTGCGTCGAGGCCCAGTGCGTCGACACGCCGCTCGCGTGCGCGTCGAGCGATGAGTGTCTGTCGTTCGCGACGCCGTTCTGCGTCGACGGGGCCTGTCACGAGTGCTCCGCCTCGACCGACTGCGCGAGCGCCCAGAGCCTCTGCGTCGACGGGAGCTGCGAGGCGCCCTGCGCGAACGACGAGGAGTGTCCGCTGTTCTACGGATGCCAGGCCGGCGAGTGCCTCGAGGTCGGCTGCCAGACGGACAAGGAGTGCGCGTTCTACCTCCAGGACGACCGTGCGCACTGCGAGGACGGAGCGTGCGGCGTCCCGTGTGAAGCCGACTGGCAGTGCGCGCCAGAGCTCGGCGATATCTCGCTCGACGCGTGCATCGGGGGCGTGTGCACGTTCGTCGGCTGCGACACGGACGCGGAGTGCCGCGTGTATTTGGGCCTCGAAAACGAGAATTCGAACGTGCAGGCGGTGTGCAAGTGAAAGGGAAGACCAGCATGAACCGTACGAAGTCGTCTCGATTCGGATCTCGGGCTCGCAGGATGAGCCGGGCGAGGTCGACCTGGGCGTTCGCGGGCGTCTGCGCGCTTGCACTCGTGGCATCGATCGGCGGCTGCTCCGACGACGCGACGGACGGGCAAGCCTCCGACGACGGAACGTTACTTCGCATCTCGCCCGCGGCGCTCGACGCAGGCGAGATGAGCGAGAGTGCGCGGGCATGGGCGCTCTTCGATCGCGACACGGCGAGCGGGCTCATCCCCGCGGTCGACTCCGCCGGACGAGCCTCGGTGGTCGCCCTGCTCGAGCAGCCGCGCATCATCGCCGCCATCAAGGTCTTCGGACGCAGCAACTACCGCATGCACATCGAAGAGCCCGACGTCGACGGCGACGACGGCGAGGGGATCGATCTCTCCACGCTGTCCGACGGCTGGAACGTGCTCCCGACGACGCCGCGCTCGACCGACGAGGTCCGGATCCACTTCACCCGCCTGTCCGAGGACGCCGGGCCGATCCCCGAGATCGAGCTCTGGGGCCCCGCGCACACGAGCGGGCCCATCGACGACGTCGATGTCAGCGATCGGCTCGCCTCGGGCGCGCCGCTGCCAGCGCGCTTCCGCGCCGCGACGGCGACGCCGGACAGCGCCTCGCTCCTCGCCGACGCGTCGATGATCCACGAGGGCTGCGCCTCGTTCTCGCTCGACGTCGACCGCGATCCGTCGCAGCTCCATCGCGCCTATTTCGCGTTCGAGGCGAGCGGTCTCTACCGCCCCTTCATGCTCACGCGCGCGATGAACGGCGGCGCGCGCATCGACGGCGTCTGGATCTCGCACGACGGACCGACGACGACGTTCGTCGAACCGGTAGACGTCGAGGCTCTCGTGCCGGGCAAAAACCACTTCGACTTCTGCCTCCCCGCGGACGCCGTCGGCCAGATCACGCTCTCCCATGCGCGCCTCGTCTCCGAGCTCGACGACGGCAGCCGCGCGATCGAGGTCGCCGCGCTCGGCCCGGACGACGGACAGGCCGAGAGCCTGGTCGACAAGATCCTGTATCCCGACAATACCGACGCGCTCCATCTCGCGTCGGGCCAGCGGCTCTCACTCGTCCTCGAGCGATGGACGAGCCCGGACGCGATCCTGGTCTCGCCCGCGAGCGCCGCGCTCGACGTTCGATGCGCCGACACGCGCGGCGAAGCCGAGCTGCTCGCGACCGAGCGCACCGAGCTCGCAGGCGATCGCGCGCTCCTGCGCTTCACGGACGGCGGCCGTCACGCCTGCGCTGCGATCGACCTGAGGCCGCAGACGAGCGCGACCGACGTTCGCTCGCTATCGCTGCTCGGCTCTCCCGCCAAGCGCCGCGTCGACTGGCCGCGCATCACGTTGGCCTCGCCGCGCGAGCACTTTGGTCGCGTCGCGTGGATCGACGGCTTCGTCCAAGCACCGAGCGGCTACGACGGCGCCATCCTCGTTTCCGCCGAGGGGGACGAAGCAAACGGCGGCTACGGCGTCTTTGGTCGCTTCATTTCGCGCGCGTCCGACGCGGACACGGACTGGCCCGTCACGATCACCGCGAGGCTCGACGACGGCACCGAGGTCAGCCGCCAATACCTGCTCGACGAGAAGCGCGACGCCATCACGCTCCCCACCGAAGAGGGCGGGCTGACCGAAGAAGAGAGCGAAGAACGCTACGGAGCAGAAGGAGCGACCGCCGCCGAGAGCATCAGCAAGCAGACAGGCGGCAGCGTCTGGCTCGGCTCACACGTCGGCGTGCAAGTCCCCGCGGGTGCGTTGAAACAAGCCGCGGACATCTCGATTACCCATCTCGACCAGAGCGCCGTCCCCCCGCTCGATCCGACGCTCATCAACGTGACGGCCCCTGCCGACCACGCCTACGAATTCCTGCCGCACGGACAGACCTTCGAAGAAGCCGTCGCGATCACGCTCCCGTACGATCCGGCGCTCCTGCCCAAGGGATCTGCGCGCAAGGACGTCGAGACGTTCTACTTCGACACGACCACGCATCACTGGAAGAAGCTCGTCAAAGACAAGACCGACGATCCCACCGACGAGACGGTCACGAGCCTGAGCGATCACTTCACGGTGATGATCAACGCGGTCGTCGTGGCCCCCGAGCACCCCGACGTCGCGCAGTTCAATCCCAATCAGATCCGCGACATCAAGGCAGCAAACCCTGGCGCCGGCATCGAGCTCATCCAGCCGCCGAGCGCGAGTAGCCGCGGCTCGGCTTCGCTCTCCTACCCCATCGCGGTCCCGCCCGGTCGACTCGGGATGCAGCCCGGCCTCGCGATCACCTACGACTCGGACCGCCAGAACGGCTGGCTCGGTGTCGGCTGGGACGTCCCCGTGAGCGCGATCACGGTCGACACGCGTTGGGGCGTGCCGCGCTACGACACGAGCAACGAGACCGAGACGTACCTGCTCGACGGAGAGCAGCTCGTTCCGTTCGCACATCGCGATCTCCCGATCGCCCGCACGAGCGAGAAGGTCTTCCAAACACGCACCGAGGGCGCGTTCCGCAAGATCGTCCGGCACGGGACGAACCCCAACAACTACTGGTGGGAGGTCATCGACAAGGTCGGCGGCAAGTCCTTCTACGGCGGCGTCGGCGCGCCCGATCCGGACGCGCGCCTGCCCAAGACCGGCCCGACAGGACACTTTGCGCTCGTCCGTCACGAGGACACACACGGCAACGCGGTGGTGTACGAGCACGAGCACGTCTTCGACGTCGGCATGCCGCTCGGCACCGTGCCCGGCGACGAGCTCTACCTGAAGAGCATCCGCTACACCGACGACGGCAACGCCCCGGGCCCGTACCACGTCGACTTCGTCCGCCGCACGAGCAAGCGACGCCCCGACGTGATGATCGACGGCCGCCTCGGCTTCAAGCGCGTCACGAGCGAGCTGCTCGAGTCCATCGACGTCCGCTTCGGCGCGAGCCTCATCCGGCAGTACGCCCTCGAGTACGATGAAGGCCCGTTCTACAAATCACGGCTTCGGACGATTCGCCAGCTCGGCCCGACCGGGCTCGAGCTCGGCGCGCATCGCTTGAGCTATTTCGACGACGTCGGTGGAGACGCACAGACGTACTCCGGTTTTGAAAGCACCGCGGAGACCTGGGCCGCCAACGGACAAGGGATCAAGGCGGAGGGCGGGCTCGCGGACGCCGTCGCCGGTCTCACCGATCTGAACGCCAGCGTGCTCGGCGGCACGCAGACCGAGGGCTTCGGCGTTCACGAGTACGTCGGGTTCAACCCGACCGAGATGAGCAAGCAGATCTCGCTCGGGTTCAAGGTCGGCGGCAACGAGACCCAGAGCCTCGGGCGGACCGCGCTCGTCGATATCGACGGCGATGGTCTTCCCGACAAGCTGATCGAAGAAGGCGACCAGCTCAGCTACCAGAAAAACCTCTCCGGCCCGGGCGGCGTCCCCGCATTTGGCCCCCGAACAAGCCTCGACGGTGCCGGGGCCTTCGCGCGCGAGACGACGACCAGCTTCTCGATCGGCGCAGAGGCTTATCCCGGGCCGGCGAGCCTCATTTACAACCACTCCGAGAGCTTCGCGGTCTCGTCCACGTACCTCTCTGACGTCAACGCCGATGGTCTCGTCGACATCGTCGCGCCGGGCGGCGTCCTCTTCAATCAGATCGGGGGCGTCGGGTTTGCGGCATCGCCGCAAGGCACCTACTTCGACCTCCCCGGCAACGTCCTCGATCCGACGGATCTCGCGCCGGACTACCAAGAGGTGCTCGCGACGAAGGAGGCCGGCTGCCCGCTCGTCGATACGGTCCGGCGGTGGACGGCCCCCTACGACGGTGTCATCGACATCGACGCGCCCGTTCGATTGCTGCGCGGCAATCCCGACGCCGACGGCGTTCGCGTGGCAATCCAATACGACGAAACCGAGCTCTGGTCGGACACCATCGCGGGAACCGACACGACCTTTCACGCGCCGACGGGCGTTACGCAGCTCAACGTCGTGAGGGGTGACGTCCTCTATTTCCGCGTCGGCTCGCTCTACGACGGCCGCGACGACGAGGTCTATTGGAATCCGCAGATCGAATACACCGGCCTCGGCGACGTCACCGACGTCAACGGCCTGTCCGAGACGCGCTACCGCGCCGGCGACGACTTCGTCCTCGGCGGACGGCCCGACGTCGCCGTGAGCGTCCCGTACTCGGGCACGATGCGCGTCGTCGGCACGCTGAAAAAGACGGCAGCGACGACCGACGACGTGATCGTCCAAATCCGTCGCACGACCGGCTTCACGAATCCGCCGATCGCGAACCTTCCTTCGATCGTCGTCTTCCAGAAGACCATTCCTGCGAGCTTCGTGGGCGACACGGTCCTCGACACGCCCGACCTCACCGTCCAAGCCGCGGATCGGATCGCGATTCAGCTTCGGACCGACTCGCCGATCGACGCGACCGCGCTCCGCTTCGAGGACGCGCCGCGCCTCTTCTACACCCAAGCCGTCAACGCGGACGGCGAATCGATCCCGACGACGCTGCAGACCGGCGAGCCCAACATGGATGTTCGGCCGCCGTATGACATCGACGTCTACCCGTACTCCAACGTCAGCCAGCCAGCAGCGCCTTACATCGTCCAGTCGACGGGCACGCTCCACGTGACCTGGTCCGCCGGTGCCAGCCAGCCACCTCCGTACCTCCACGTCGACGCCACCGGCGAAATCTACTTCACGGTGAAGACCTCAGGCGCACGGCTCGCCAAGGTGATGCAGCCGACTCCGGGGTCCGGCTCGGACACCCTCGACATTCCGGTCACGCAGGGGGAGCAGCTCTTTTTTGAGTTCACGACCCGCAACGCGTTCGTGGCTCGACAAGGCAGCTTCAGCGTCCAGCTCTCGGGGGCCGGCCACAGCGGCCCGCCCGCCGTCGCCTACGTCGTGCACGGCCGTGACGTGGCAGAGCGCCGCTTTGGCCAGGCCTACCGGGGCTGGGCCTATGCTGGCTACAACGGCAACGACGGACGCGAGCTCGACCCACTCGACGAGAGCCTCTTCGACAAGGAGGCCACCTTCGACGACGACTACGAAGTCCCCAGTGATGAGGCGAGCGTCAAGGGCGACAGCGCGGCTCTGAAGTCGGGCGAGCTCGCGTACATCTTCTACCAAAACCCGGGCCCCGGCGCGTGCGCGTCAAAGATTTGCAATGCCCCAACGGACGGCATGTGGCGCGGGCCGGACGACCAGACTTGGGTCACCGGCGTCCGAATGAAGAGCTCGCGCCTCGGCTCCGACGACATGAGCGTCCCGAACGGCCTCGACGGCGCGGCGGTCGGGGTGGTGACGCGGATTAGTCGGACGAGCGCGGACGGCGGCGGCGCCGGCCTCAGCGTCGCGTCTGCGAACGTGACGTACAGCTCGACCTGGAACGACCTCGACTACCTCGACATGAACGGCGACCGCTTCCCGGACGTCGTCGCCACGTCGGGCACGCAATTCACCTATTCGAACGTGCAGATCTACGATCGCGTCGACCGCGGAGCGCTCGAGATCGATGCCGCGCCGGTTCGCGGCAGCTCGGACGTGTCCGCCATGCTCGGCATCGGCGGCACCGTGCCCGCGAGCATCGGCAACTCCCAGGGTAGGAGCAACACGAGCGGCCAGGCCGTACCGAAGGGCGGCGGTGTCGAGCCACAGATGGCGCCCGTGGGCTTCAGCCTTTCTTTTGGCCTAAACACGAGCGCGAGCCACTCCGACGCGAACTGGGACCTCATCGACGTGAACGGTGATGGCCTGCCGGACCGCGTGCGCAAGGCGAGCGCGCTCCACCCGGATGCCATGTGGGTCCAGCTCAACCTTGGCTACGTCTTCGCGCCCGAGGAGAGGTGGGACGTGCTCCCGGCGGTCAACCAGGGAGGCGGCCAACAGACCGCCGGCAGCCTCGGCTTCAATGATCAGATCTACGGCTGGGGCGGCGGCGTCAATTATGGCTCCTCCACCTCCGGCACCCGCAGCCAACGCAACTCGCTGGTCGCTCCGTTCATCAGCGACGAGGCCACCACCTTCGCCGACGTGAACGGCGACGGCCTCATCGACCGTGTCCGCGAGATCGGTGGCGCGCTCCAGGTCGAGCTGAATCTCGGAGCGGACTTTGGACCGGCGCAGACGCTCCCGTGGGGCCCCGGCGACGACATCACGAAGAGCAACGGAGTCGAGGCCGGCGAAGGCGGCTACTTCACCGTCGGCACTCCGCTCTGCTTCGGCTTCTGCTGGGTCCTCTCGAACACCGGCGCCGACCACACCGACGGAATGCATCGGACCGAGATGATGCTGAGCGACATCGACGGCGACGGCTACCCCGACCGCCTGTTCTCGACGAACGACGGCGAGCTGACGGTCGCAAAGAACCTCCACGGGCGGACCAACCTCCTCCAGCGCGTGGAGCGCCCAATGGGGGCCGCATTCCAGCTCGACTACGACCGAGTGGGCAACACGGTCGACCAGCCGTCGAGCCAATGGGTCCTGTCGCGCGTGACCGTCTTCGACGGCTTCGCCGACGACTCCACCAACGCGGGCATGGGCACCGACGCCATGATCCACCGGTACCGCTACGCGGGTGGATTCTACGACCGCTTCGAGCGCGAGTTCTATGGCTACGCCCAGGTGATCGACGAAGAGCTCGACACCCGCGGTATCCCGACTGCGGACCTCGCGGGCCTCACGAAAGTCTACTCGCGGGTCACACGGAATCTCCTGAACGACAACTGGTTCGTCCGCGGCCTCCCCACGAGTGAGATCGTCGAAGGCGTGTGCGAGCCCCTGCAAGGGTGTCCGAGCCCGGGCAGCCTCACCAAGCTCTCGGAGTCCTCGCACGACTATCGGCTCATCGACACCACCACGGACCAGGAGACGACCGACGCCCGCACGCCGCACCCCGTCTTCCCGGCGCTCGTCACGGACACGACCACCCGCTTCGAGTGGGGCGGCGCTCCCACGGCCTTCCTCCGCACGATTCAGCAATACGAATACGACGCGTATGGCAACGTCACCGTCTTCACCGACCACGGTGACGTGCAGGGGGCAGACGACGACCTCGTCGCGGTGATGACCTACACGACGACGGGCAGCTGCGCGGCGAACCACATCCTCGGTCTGGCGAAACACATCACGGTCACGGCCGGCGGCAGCCTCCTTCGTGACCGCGAGGCCCACTTCGACTGCGCGACGGGAGACATCGACACCCTCACGCAAAAGTCTGGCTCGAGCCCTGACTCGGTGAGCAACTTCGCGCACGACGCGCGAGGAAACCTGACTGGCGTGACCGGCCCGGCGAACCTCCACGGCGAGCGCTATCACCTCGATTTCGTCTACGACACGACCGTCCACACGCACGTCACGAACGTCACCGACAGCTTTGGTTACGGCTCGAGCTCGACGTACGACCTACGCTTCGGCGCGCCGCTCGCGCAGACCGACGAGAACGGCCAAGTCATCACCACGGAGTACGACGACTTCGGTCGCGTGCTCAGCATCACGGGCCCGTACCAGCAGGGCACGGGACGAACGACGCTCGCGTTCGAGTACGATCCGACCGCCTCGCCGCCGCGCGCCGTCACACGGCACAACGACGACTATCGCGGACTCGGCGACACCATCGACACGATCCTCTTCGCCGACGGCCTCGGCCGCGTCCTGCAGACCAAGAAGGACGCGACGATCGCGAAGAGCAACCCACTCCTCCTCCCGGAGGACGGAATGACGATCTCGGGGCGCGTCACCTACGACCACCGCGGGCGCGTCGTCGAAGCCTACTACCCGACGAGCGAAGGCAAGAGCCAGGCGCTCAACAACCAATTCGCCCACGCGGCCGACACCGTCACACCGACGACGACGCGGTACGACGCGCTCGATCGAGCGCGTGAGACCAAGATCCCCGACGGCAGCAAGATGCAGGTCGATTACGCCATCGCGCCAGGCCCGGACGGCGCAAAGCGTCAGATCACCCAAACGACCGACGCCCTCGGCCACATCGGCCAGAGCTACCGCGACGCCAAAGACCGCGTCATCGCAGTCCAGGAGAACCACGACGGCCAACCCGTCGTCACGCGCTACGCGTACGACGCCGTCGACCAGCTCATCGCCGTCCGCGACGCCGCCGGCAACCAGACCACCGTCGCATACGACCGCCTGGGGCGCCGCACGAGCATCGACAACCCCGACGCCGGCCTCACGAGCCTGGAATACGACGCGGCGAGCAACCTCATCAACAAGCAGACTGCCAAGCTCGCCGCGCAGGGCGTCGAGATCGACTACGACTACGACTTCAACCGCCTGAAGGCGATCCACTACCCGGCGGGCGCCGAAGACCTGGACGTCGAGTACGACTACGGAGGCCCCGGCCTCCTCGGACAACCTGGCAACCTGGTCGGGCGCATCACCCACGTCAAGAGCGAGGGCAGCGACGAAGACCGCAAATACGGCCGCCTCGGCGAGCTGATCGACGAGACCACCACCGTCCACAGCGACACCCAGGGCAACGCCCCCCAGAGCCCGGAGGTCTACGACACCCGATACGTCTACGACACCTGGGGTCGCCTGCAGCAGATGACCTATCCGGACGGCGAAGTCCTGACCTACCGCTACGACAGCGGAGGCAACGTCCGCCAAGCCGAAGGCGTCAAGCTCGGCGAAACGTATCCCTACGTCCCGCGCATCGACTACGACAAATTCGAGCAGCGCGTCTACCTCAAAGAGGGCAACGGCGCCGAGACCCGATACCAGTACGAGCCCGCGACGCGGCGCCTCTCCAACCTCACCGCCGAGACCCCGAGCGCCGGCAGCTTCCAAAACCTCGACTACCAATACGACGCCGTCGGCAACATCACGAACCTCGACAACGACGTCCCCCTAGCCGAGCCGCAAGACCTGGGCGGCAAAGTCAGCCAGAGCTTCGAGTACGACGACCTCTACCGACTCGTCCACGCGAACGGCGCGTTCGATTACAAACCGAACAAACACGACGCGTACCAGCTCGACCTCCAATACAGCAACATCCATAACATCACCAAAAAGACCCAAAGCCACATCATCAAGAGCGGAGGAAACAAAGGCGTCGAACAAAAGAAAACCACCTACGACTGGGCCTACGCCTACGGCGGCGGCAGACCCCACGCCCCGAGCACCATCGGAGACAAGGCGTACACCTACGACCCCAGCGGAAACCAAATCACCGCCGACGACACCACCAACGGCCAAATCCGCACCCTCACCTGGGACGCCGAAAACCGCCTCCAAGAAATCGCCGACAACGGCCACACCACCTCCTTCAAATACGACGACGCCGGAGAGCGCGTCATCAAGAGAGGCGTCCA
>Ga0164241_10000564_pt1 | contig 64305 bp, 50 predicted proteins | sample OricomyardsoilBY_FD_108780 | JGI IMG/M metagenome (GOLD analysis project Ga0164241, IMG submission 108780) | Backyard soil microbial communities from Emeryville, California, USA - Original compost - Back yard soil (BY) | ecosystem: Environmental > Terrestrial > Soil > Unclassified | place: USA...
CAAGCTGCAGTTTGGCAGGCTGGATGTGAGGAACCTTCAGCAGTTGCGAGAGGGCTGACAACTCAGGGACACGCTGTGTCCCACTGGCGCATCTCGCCTCACTGGCAATTGAAAATTGCCTGACAAATGGCGGTTTAGCGTGGGCACAGTCGATGCAAACGCTGACGCATGGGTTTGCTCGTGGATGCGACGCACCTCGGCCGTAGCTACGACTGGGCGTACGGTGCCCTGTTCCGACGAGTCCTGATGCCCTTGTGGGAAGGCAAGGTGCGTCGGCGCTCCACGCTGCAGCATTTGCAGCAGCTGGAGCAAACACAGTGGCTCAGTCGTGAAAAGCTGGACGAGCTCGAGACCCAATCGCTCGTCAAGCTACTCACCTACGCGGGTGAGAACGTGCCGTACTATCGCGAGTTGTTTCAGAAGGTGCGCTTCGACCCGCGTGCCGTGCGCTCGCGCGCCGACCTGACCGAGCTGCCGTTGTTGACCCGCGACGTCGTGCGTGAACGCTACGTCGATCTCGTCGATCCGGCCCATCGAGGTAAGAACATCAAGAAGGGGACCAGCGGCTCCACCGGCAAGCCCCTGAAGTTCGAATACTCCCGTGAGAGCGAGTGCTGGCGACAGGCCATCAAGCTGCGCGGCTACGGCTGGGCCGGCTACCGGTCCGGCAGTAAGTCGTTCTTCTACTGGGCGGCGGTGTCCGCGGGCTCACCCAGCTGGAAGATGCGCCTCGACCGGGCGCTGAAGCGCGAGACGTTTTTCGATTCGATGAAGCAAGACGAAACGGCGCGACGGGCAGCGCTCGACGTGCTGCGGCGGACGCGGCCCGAGATCATCGTTTGCTACACTCAGGCGTGCGCTCAATTCGCCCGTTGGATCGCCGAAAACGGCTTGCGCGATTGGCCCAATATTCCCGTCATCTGCGCGGCCGAAGCGGTGCTGCCGGGTGATCGCGCGGTGCTGGAGCAAGCGTTCGGTCCGGACATTTTCGAGAGCTACGGCTCGCGCGAAACGATGCTGATGGCCGCCGAATGCGAGCAACACGAGGGTATGCATTTGTGCGAGGAAAACCTGCTGCTGGAGGTCGTGCGCGACGGGCAGCCGGTCGGGCCGGGCGAGAGCGGAGAGGTCGTGGTCACCGACCTACACAACTATGGCATGCCCATGATTCGCTACGTCAACGGCGATCTGGCCATGGCGGGGTCCGACCGGCGCTGCGGCTGCGGCCGTTCACTACGGCGGTTGGCGCGCGTCGACGGGCGACGAGCGGACATGATGTTCGACGGCGCCGGCAACGCGGTGCCCGGGATCGTTTTTCACGTCCTTTTCAGCGATGCCCGCCGCGAAATCGTGCGGCAGTTTCAGGCCGTGCAGCAAGTGGACGGCGAGGTCGTGCTCAAGGTGGTGCGAGGGCGCGACTTTGCGGAGGACGCGTTTTCAGGGGTTACCACCCGCTTCTCGGAATACTTGCGGGGGGTGCCGCTGCGCGTCGAATTTCACGACGCGATTTTGCCGCACCAGCGTAGCGGCAAGCACCAAACCATCATCGTCGAGCGGGCCCCGGCGTAGCGCGGCGTTTCTTGCCGCCCGGTTGCCGTCGCCGTGTCGAGCGCTGCCGCAACCTCAGGCCGAGCAGCGCCGCCAACGCACCGCCGCCGGCGGCCAGCGGGCGTGAGGGGTTGGAAGCGACGGGTGACACCGCGAACGTGCAGCCCGCGCCGGAGGCGCCAGGTACGGCCCCGACGTCGCCATTGGAGCTCGTCATTGTTCCGAGCGTTCCGGCGCTGGAGCTGCCGAGCCCGGGCGTGATGCCACCGGCGGCGCCACCCGTGCCCGCGCTGGGACCAAGGTCGGCCGGACCCGCCACGGGTTGCTCGCCGTCGTCGCTGACGGCGCAGTCGTCGCCCACGCGCAGCACCAGCGGTCGTCCGCTCAGGCCCGGCCCCGCACTTTGATGTGCGGTGACGTCGACGCGGCAGTCAGTGCCGTCACGCACCGAGCTCACGTCGCTCGCGCCGTTGGCATCGACGGGCGCGTCGACCACCACGTGCATCGCGCCGACCGTCGCCGGAACGCGGTACGACAGCGTGCCCGCTTTGCCGTCTTTTGCCGTCAAGACGGCGACGTTGCGCTCGCCGTCGCTGATTCGCACCCCACGAAAGCCCGGACCGTCGAGCAGCTCGGCGGGGGGCGGGGAGCTGCCGGCGTTCGCTTGGGTATCGACCACGTGAACGGCCTGGGCGTCCGGTCCGGACACGTCGAGCCGGTATTCGCTACCAGCCGCGAGCTTCGAGATGTCGCAGCCGTGGCTCGAAGAAGGACACTCGGTGCCGTGCGGCATCGCGCGCACGTTACCCGCGCCGCTCGACGACCACACTTTGCGGATGCTCAACGACGAGCTGCCGACCGCGCCCGACGCTACGTCACCCTGCAGCGCGAGGTTGGCCGGCGTTCGCACCCGCAGGTGAAGCGCGCGCTCGGTCGCGCCGGTTGCGACGCGATCGATCAGCACCATGCTGGCGGCGCCATCGGCTCGCGGAACGAGCACGAAGTCTCGCCAGGCGCTGGCGACGTCGCTCTTGACGTCGCTGCGTTGGAATTGATCCGCATAGTCACAGCGGGCGACGGCCAAGCCGGAGCCGGAGCGCCGCGTCCAAAGCCAACCCGTCTTTTTGCCCCAAAAACCCTGACTGGGTGAGTACCCGTCCGGGAGCGAAGCCGAGTCGACGGCGGGCGCATTGCCGGTCAACGTCGATAGGCTTCCGTAGGGCGAGGGATCGACGACCACGTCGTCCGCGCCGCGCGTCAGCACCCAATTGCCGGCGTTGGAGTATTGATGGTCGTCGACCAGCCTTGGCGCGCATTGCAGCACGGTCCAGCTGCTGGCACGGCTCCAGTCCGCTCGCACGTACCAGTTGCCGTTGCCGCGCGCCAGGTAGCTGGTGGGCGTCGTCGGGGGCAATGGCGTGGACGGACCCGTCGTTGCCGCCGCCAGCACGTCGAAGAGCGGGTTTTCGTTGGTCAGGGTCAAGTTGGCGTTGAGCTGCCGGGCCAGCGCCTTGGCCTCGTCGCTGGCGGGGCCAACGATGGCGCCCAGCAGGGCGCCGTTGGTCGGCTTACGATAGGGCGTTTCGGAATCGGAGTCGCCGCCGGCAAACGCCTGTTCGGTGGCCGGCGTCTGGCCGTACGCAAAGCGCCAAGGCAGGGCGTTGGCCCAGGTCGTGGCGCCGTCGACGTTGACGCCGTTGTCTTTCAGGGCGCGCGCGCCCAACGCGTGCTCGAGCACGCTGAGCGGGCCGTATTGCCAACCTTCGGGCCAATCACCGCCTTCGAGAACACCGCCGGGCTGGAACGACGGCAGCAGATCTCGCTTCCAAATCACGTCGCGAACGTTGGCCCAATGCGAGTCCCCGGCGGCGCCGGCCTCGCCCGCTTCCGCGATCGCGATGAGCGTGGCCGCAAACGCATAGCCCGCTTGATAGTTCGCGCCGGGCTGAGCACGCAGATAGCCCTGGGTGCTGTAATAGGTGGACCAGGCGTCGAAGCGCTGCCGGGCGTGCGCGCGCAGCGACTCGGTCACGCCCGGGGCGTCGTGAAGCCAATCGTAGGCCAGCGCCGAATAGGGGGCGAACGTGCGCATTGCGTAGCCGGTGTCGTGCGTGACCACGTCGTCCCCGCCCAGGCCGTCGCCGACTCGTTGGTAATCGTCCAGCAACACGTTCCAGTACTTGATCGCGGTCGTTAGAGCTTGGTCGCCGCCCGTGGCCGCGTAGTCGGCAAGGCACGACGACAACGTGAGCACGAACTCGAAGCCTTGCCACCCGCCCGTCGCGTACTCTTCAGGCTGGGCGTAGGCTTGTGCGCAGCGCGTCATGGCGCGGCGCAATGGCTCGCTCGCCGGGTTTACTTGGGCCTGTATTCCAGCGCGTGTCGCCGAATCGAGCCAAATGCGGGGGTGGGGACGAGAGGGTGCCTCTTGTGCTGCCACGCTGGTCGATACGACGAGCGGCAGCGCGAAGCTCCCCAGCAACAATGCCTGGGTGACTTTCGTCATGCCGGGACGATGTAGCACGCGTGCCGAGACTCGCCGCCGCAAAGCAGACGATTTGTAGGCCTGTGATCGCGATGAATCACACCTTGTCTCCCTTTCTGTGTCCGCGTGGTCGGGCGGCACGGAGCTTGTATCTGACGAGTCGTGCTCGAACCAAAAGCGCGCCCAATCATCTCGATTCTCGCTGTGTTGAGCAGCGTGGCGTGCAGCGGTGGTGCTGATCCAGAACGCGCCGGTGGTGCACTACTCCCCGGTGATGCCGCAGTGTCGACACGGCAGCTCGAGGCCGTTTGCCCCACCGTGGGCATAGCGAGCAACGACGACTCCGCGCTCTGGCTCCAAAGTTTCGACGGCCCGGAAATCAGCGGGTTGAGCGCCAGCGCCGATGGCGACACGCTCGTCGCTCGCTCCGGCACGGAGACGCTGCGCCTCGACGGCACAGGGCAGCAGTTGTGGTCGAAGCCGTATGGCTCGCTCGTCGCAACCGCTCCGGCCGGCAACGTTTACGTGGCCGGCACTTTCGAAGGCACATTGACGCTCGGCGATCGCAGCCTCGTGGCCGCCAACGGACGCGACGCGTTCGTCGTGGAGCTAGATCGCTACGGCGAGATTCTGGGCGCGGCCGCGCTCGGCAGCTCCGATGCCGGAGCGTTGACCAGCCTGATGGTCGACGGACAAGGTAGCGTCATCGTCTCAGGCGACGGGTTGGGCACGATCAAGCTCGATTCAGGCTGGAACGTAGCTTGGCGCAATAGCTTTGGGGGTAGCGCGGCGGTGGACGAGCAGGGCCGGGTTTGGCTCACCGGTGGCTTGATCGGCGCCGGAGATTTCGGCGGCGCGACCCTCGCTAGCAACGGGGGCTCCGACGTGCTCGTCGTTCAACTGGCGGCCGATGATGGCCGCGTGCTGTGGGCGCGCAATTTCGGCGACTCGGGGGCCTTACAACGAGGCGAAAGTATCGCCATCGCCGACGGCAACGTGATCGTCGCCGGCACGTTCGACGGCAGCCTCGACTTTGGGGCTGGTGCCTTGCATTGGAAGGGTTGCTCGACGGACGCTTGGTGTCAGACGTTCGGCTTCGTGGTGCAGCTGGCCGCCGACGGCTCGGCAAATTGGAGTCAATCGCTCGGCCCCATGCGCTCCGTCGCGAGCGCGGCGGCAGGACCGTCGGGGCACGTCGCGCTGTCGGGGGCGTTGCCAGGCGGAGTGAGGCCGTTCCGCCAAACTTGGTTGCTCGAGCTCGACCGCGCGGGCGAAGCGGTTTTTCGACGCGCGGAATGGCCGGAAACAGGTATCGGGGCGGGCCACGGCGTGACCTTCGCCGACTGCGGGCGACGGCTGTGGTCGTTGAGCGTGCGGCCGTCGCTCGAGGCCGAAGAACGAACGTACTTGGCGAAGCTTTGAGCTCTGAACGCGAGTGAACCCTGCAACGATCACCTTAAGGATGAAATTATGTGCGGAATAGTCGGCTACCTGGGCGCGCGACCTGCTGGTCCAATCTTGATTGATTGTCTGCGGCGAGTCGAATACCGCGGCTACGACAGTGCCGGGATTGGACTGCACCTCGACCACGGCATCGAGGTGATGCGCGGCGCGGGACGTTTGCACGGCTTGGAAGCCAAGGTGCAAGGGCTGAACGGCTACGCGGCGGCCGCGCGCGTAGGCATTGGCCACACGCGTTGGGCCACGCACGGCAAGCCGACCGAAGAGAACGCTCATCCGCATGCCAGCCCCGACGGCAAAATCGTGGTCGTACACAACGGCATCTTCGAGAACTTCATGGAGCTGCGAGCCGAGCTGATCTTCGCCGGCTTGGCCCCAAAGTCGCAAACCGACACCGAGTGCTTTCCACTGTTGATGCACCTGCTGATGCGGGAAGGGCTCGACTTCGAGCAAGCGTTTCACGTCGCCGTCGATCGCATGCACGGCAAGTACGCGCTGGCTTGCTTGCACGCCGATCACCCGGGCAAAATCTTACTGGCGCGCTCGGGGCCGACGTTGGTGGTCGGCTCGGGGAACGGCGAGTACTTCGTAGCCTCGGACGTCGCGCCGCTCTTGCCGCACACCCGCGACGTGACGTTTCTAGAAGACGGAGACATCGCCGAGCTCACGATTCACGGTCTTCGCGTGTTGGACCACATGAAGCAACCGGTCGAGCGCCCGACGCAGCGCATCGATTGGCACGAGGGGGCCAGTGAGCTGGATGGCCACCCCCACTACATGCACAAGGAGATTCAGGAGCAGCCGGTGGCGCTGGAACGCACCATCGAGGCGTACACCACCGGTGACCAAGTGACGCTCGCCCTGCCCAAGGTCGAAGCGGCGTTCAACGACCTGGATCACGTCGCGATCTTGGCGTGCGGTACGTCGTGGCACGCGGGCTTGGTCGGTAAATTCTTGATCGAGAGCCTGGCCCGCGTCCGCGTCGACGTCGACTACGCGTCCGAATATCGCTATCGCTCGCCCGTCACGTCAGAGAAGACCCTGGCCATCGCCATCACCCAAAGTGGCGAGACCGCCGATACGATCGCCGCGTTGCGGGAAGCGGCTGCGCTCGGCGCCACCACGCTAGCCGTGTGCAACGCGATCGGCTCGCAGATCACCCGCATCGCCGACGGCACGCTGATCACCCGGGCCGGACCCGAGATTGGCGTCGCGTCGACGAAGGCGTTCACGACCCAGTTGGGAGTGCTCACGTTGTTGGCGGTTCGGCTCGGCCGGGCCCGCGGCACCTTGAGCGCGGAAGACGAGCGCGAAATCGTGGCCGGCTTGCGCGCGCTGCCCGCCGCCATGACCCAGATTTGTCAGCTAGATGGCGTGATGGCGAGCTTGGCGTTGCGGTTGCGCGAAGCGCGCGACGCTCTGTACGTCGCCCGCGGGCCCATGTACCCGATCGCGCTGGAGGGCGCGCTCAAGCTGAAAGAGATTTCCTACGTCCACGCCGAAGGCTATCCAGCCGGCGAGCTGAAGCATGGGCCCATCGCGCTCATCGACAGCAACATGCCGGTCGTCGCCTTGATGCCCAACGATGCCCACCGTGAGCGCACGCTCAGCAACTTGCAGGAAGCGGCGGCGCGCGACGCTCAAATCATCGCGCTGGTCGAAGCAGGCGAGCACGCGCTGGACGGCGTGGCCCACACCGTGATCGAGCTGCCCAAGGTGCCGGCCAGCCTCGCGCCCATTCTGTACAGCGTGCCGCTGCAAATGCTGGCCTATCACGTAGCCGCAACCCGCGGCTGCGACGTCGATCGCCCGCGCAACCTCGCCAAATCCGTCACCGTCGAGTAACGGCAGCCGGCTGCAAGCTGGTCACGAGTTGGGCTGCCAACCTGCAGCCCAAGCTACGGGTTGGCAGCCCTTACCAGGCGACGCTTTGGGTTTTGGTGAGGAAGCGCCAGAGGCCGAGCACGGCGGCGGCGTTGAGGACGACGAAGGTGCGCGCCAAGGTGCCGGGCTTGCCGGCGCGCGCGCCCACGGCGGCCAAGGCGTAGCCGGCCAATTGGGCGACGAGCGTGAGCAGCCAGAACGCACGCGCGAAGCTCGAAAGCTCGGTCGTGAGCAGCAGGCTGACCGAGAGCGGCAGTAACGCGAGTAGGGCGAAGGGGCAGACCAATCGCAATAGCTTGTGGGACACCAGCTCGAACCAAACTGGGTTGCGGAACGGCACCAACAGCCACGGCAACTTCCTGAGTAGCTGATAGTTGCCCGCCAGCGTGCGCACCTTGCGACCAAATTCGCGGTCGTCGGTGTACGCTTGATCGTAGGCCTCCGCTTCGCGGGCCAACACGACACGTTTGCGTTCACCGACGGCGCTGAGGGGGATGAACATGTCGTCCAAAAGCACGTCACCGGGTAGCTCTCGGAAGTCGGCGCGGCGGATCGCGTACAGGCTGCCGCTGACGCCAACCATGCGCCCCAACTGCCCTTCCGCGACGCGAATGAATTTCTCGTAGCGCCAATAGGCTCCGGCCCCGGTGCCACCGGCCAGCATCAGAGTACCCGAGACACAGCCCACCCGCGGGTCGGACAGCGGCGCCAACAGGGCCCGTAGCGCGTGTGGCGTCAACGGTTGCCTGACGTCGGTCATCAGCAAGACGTCGCCAGTGGCGGCCGCGTACAATCGATTCAGACCCGTGGGCTTGCCCTGGCGTGCCTGGCTTCGCAGTACGCGCAGCCTGGGCTCGCTGGCGACCAGCTCCGCCGCCAGCCGCTCGGTGTCGTCGGTCGAGCCGTCGGAGTAGAGGAGAAATTCGAGCTTATGGGCGGGATAGTCCAGGGCCTGCAGGCTTTGCAGCTTCTCGCGTAGGTAGGCGGCGCCGTTGTGGACCGAAATGCAAACGCTCACGGTCGGCTCGAAATCCGGCTGGGGTTTCAGCCGGCACGGAGCGACGCGCGCCCACAAGGCCACGACGAGCGGGTAGCCGACGTAGGTATAGAGCAAGAGCCCCAGCAATCCGACGCCCAGCGCGTTCATGCCCACGTTCTCAAGAGGTCACGTTCAGTGGTGAGCGCTGTTCGGTGGACTTGCCGCGTTTGGTTCGGGCGTAGAGCGTTTCGTAACCTTTGGCCATGTGCTCGAGGGTGTGGCGCTCGAGCACTTGGGCTCGCGCCGCGGCGGCCGTATCTAGGGCCGCTTGCGGGCGACCCGAGAGCCAGACGAGGCGCGAGGTGAGGGCCACGCGATCGCCGGCGGGCGTGAGATATCCGGTCTTTTCGTGCTCCACGAGGTCCGGAACTCCGCCTACCGACGTGGACAATACCGGTAGTCCGGCCGCCATGGCTTCCAGTAAGACCAGCGGTAGCCCCTCGCTTTGTGAGGTCAGCACGAACACGTCGAGCGCGGAGAGCATGGCTTCCACGTCGTTACGCGCGCCGGTAAAGTGCACCAGCTTCGGGCGCATGGTCTGCTGGGCTTGGGCGTGGAGGGTGTCGCGCGCCGGACCGTCACCGACGATCACGAGATGCCGTCGTGGGTCGAGCATCGGTGATATCGCGTCGATCAACAGGCTTTGGTTTTTTTCGCTCGCCAGTCTACCGACCGTGCCCGCGACCCACGCGTTTTCGGGGATGCCCAGCTCGGCCCGAACTCGACGGCGTGCCTCGAGGTCGGGTCGAAAGCGGGCGGTATCGATGCCGTTGGGGACCACGCGCAGCTGCGTGGGCTCACATTCGCCGCGACTGACCGCCAAGCGCGCCAAAGTCGGGGTGACCGCGACGTACGCGTTCACCATCGTCGAAGCGGCGCGGCGTAGCCACATCCGCCGCGAGGGATCGGGGTTGATGCCGTGCTTGGTGTGAATGCAACTGGCGCCGGCCAGCGCCGCGGCCGGGGCTCCGTACACCAAGGCCCGCGGATTGTGGGTATGGACGATGTCGACGCCTTCGCGCACGAGGCGGCGCGACAAGCGTACGGCCAAGGTGGGGTCGAAGCTGGGCCCGAGCTTGGGCGTGTTGTCGGTTCGAGCACCGGCGGCTCGAAACGCCGAGGCCATGGCGCCGTCGGGATCGTCGACCAACGAATAGACCAGCACGCGATGCCCGGCCGAGAGCTGCTGCCGGGCGAGGTCGAGAGCGACTCGCTCTTGCCCGCCCATCGCGAACGACGACAAAACGTGAGCAATGGTGAGGTGGCTCATCGTCCCAGCCCTCGCAGCATGACGTAGGGGGTGCGGAAGATGATCCAAAGCTCGGTGCGGATGAACGTCGAGAAATGCTCCAGCGCGGCCACGTAGCCCAGGTCGAACAATAATTTCGTGCGCATGTCGTCTGCCAATGCCCCTTTTGCCTCGTCGAAGCCGTACGGGTTACCAATCGAATTTTCGATAGCGGCAAGGTGGCTGCCCGCGGGCGCCCGGCCGGTGTAGGTAAGCGAAACCTGGGCCAAGCCGGTGATGCCGGGCTTGCAGCCGCGCATCCGTTCTTCGAAAAACGGGATGGCCAGCGTCAAGTTTTCCAAGAGCTCGGGGCGCTCGGGGCGTGGCCCCACGAGGCTCATCTCCCCTCTGAGAACGTTCCAAAGTTGCGGGATCTCGTCCAGGCGGGTGGTGCGCAGGAACCGACCCACGCGTGTCACACGGGGATCATTCTCCCCGGCCAGAACGGCGCCCGTTTTCGCCTCCGCGTCGACGCGCATGCTCCGAAATTTCAGCATCCAAAACGGCTCGAAGCGGCAGCGGCCGTCCTTGCCACGCCCGATCAGCAGCGAGGCCCGGCGCTGCCGGTACAGAATGGGACCCGGGCTGTCGATGTAAATAGCCAGGGCCAGCGCGGCCAGGAGCGGGCTGAGCAACAAAAGGCCGACAACCGCGAAGAAGACATCAATCGCTTGCTTGGTGACCCGGACCGAGAGTGGAATACTGGACGCCGAGGCGGGCGCTCGCGCAAGCTCCTGGGTTAGTCCTTGGCTAGATGAAATGGACATCGTCAATCTCTCCGTTCCCGGCACGCTGAAGTATCGCGATGTGGTGCTACGCGTGGTGACATCGTGTTGCCGGCTCGTGCGTGCGATGGCGACTGATAAGCAAGCACCAAGCCGAGATGCGCACGAGTTCGATCACAAGGTGCTGACCGCCGTCGGCGAGGCGTTCAATAACGTGGCAATCCACGCCTATCGTGGCATTTCGGACGGGGCCCTCGGGGTCAAGCTCGAGCTTTCGACCGAAGGCATCATCATCCACATGACCGACACGGGCCACGCCTTCGAGCCAGCCTTGGAGACGCAAAGAGGTCCGGAGGCTCTGCCCGAGTCTCACATGGGACTGTTCCTCATGCGCTCGTGCGTCGACAAGGTGACCTATCGTCCGGGCGTTCCGGGTGAAGCGCCGAATCAACTCACGCTCACCAAGCGGTTCGTCGCCAGCTGAGCCCGGGGGCGGCGGTCGCCTGGGCCTGAGCGTGGGCGGTGCGAAAGACCTGCGCGAACTGCGCGGCTTGGACGCGGCGATCGAAGCGCTCGATATCGACCGGGGCGTGGGGGGCGGCCGTGCCGTCGGCGAAAGCGCGCAGCATGCGGGCAAGCGCGGCGGCGATCGCTTCTGGACTGCGCGGCGCGACGACCTCGCCCAAGCGATGGCGCCGAACCAGCTGCGCTAGCGCGCCCTCGGGCGTGAGCGCGAGGCAGGGCCGGCCCGCCCGCATGATCTCGAAGATTTTTGCCGGATAAATGCGCTCGACCCCCGGCACCTCGTCCAAAATGCACAGCGCCGCGTGACTGCTGGCGAGATGGGACAAGGCGCGCGAATGCTCGACGTAACCGAGACGGGTGACGCCGAGCGCCTCGCTGCCCTCGAACGCTCGCGCTTCGGTATCGACGATGCGGCCGATGAAGGTTACCTCCAAGAGCTTGGCCAGCTGCGGCTCGGCCGCGTGCAGTCGCTCGAGCCCGTTCAGAAACCCGTTCGCGCTGGTCAGACGGAACACGGTGCCGCAGTAAGTGAGCACGAAGCGGTCGGCGGGGGGCGCGGGCAGGGTCTCGGGAAAGTCCTCCGAATCGTAGCCGTTGGGAATGGCGTGCACCTGGTCGGGTGGAAGCTCGGGAAAGCGTGCCAGCAGGCTGGAGCGGAACTCTTCGGTCGCGGTGGTGACGGCGTGAGCTCGACGCAGCACGGCGCGCTCCAGATGCTCGCTGACGCGGGCCGACGTCGACATTTCGTAGCCGCTCGCCGTCATCGTCCATTCGTCGCGGTAGTCGAGGACGACCGCCGTTTTTGGGCTCACGCGAGCGAGAAACGCCAGCAAGAATTGCGAGAAGGGCGGACCGCTGATGAACACGATGTCGGCGGGCTGACTGCCGACGAGCTGACGCGCGACGGCCAGCTGCGCCGCCGGCAGCCAGAGCAGCTGGGGATCGGGCACGAGCAGTTGACGTGCGAGCGCCAACGTCCGCCGCTTCAATCCCGCGAGGAGACTCGGCTGCTGGTCGGCGGCAGCCTGCCAAGCCAGCTTCTTGGCGCCATAGGCGGGCTCGAAGGTACGCGCCCGCAGGATGGGTAAGCCCGCAGGAATGTCCCGCTGAAGCGACAGGTCTTGCAGGGGGACCGACGGGTCCTTGGCCGTGAGCACGGTCGGCTGAACGCCGCGCTCGGGCAGGTACTTGACCAGCTTGAGGACACGTTGCACGCCGGCGCCGCCCACCGGAGGAAAAACGTACGACACGACCAGGGCGCGAAGCTGCTTCATGGTGCCTTGCAGCTCAAGCTCGTGCGCAAAAATCCGCCACTTGTCGCGGCGGGGTCGTGCTCATCGCGAGATGGGACGAGGCGCAGCGTGCAGGTGGCTTCGTCGGGCTGCAGTCGATAGCGCGCGCCCGGGGCGAGGCCGGCGACGACCACGATGTCGGCGCCGCCGGGGAGGCGCAGCTCCGCTTGACCGGCGCCGTCGGCAAACAGTACGGCCGTCGCGCGCCCAGGTTCGCGACTGAGCACACCGCTCAAGCCCTTTCCGCTCACGCGCTGATTCGTAGGCTTGGCCGCGTCGGCGGCGGAGGCGCGCAGCACGTGCAGAAAGTGGCGCTCGCGTTGGCCGGGTGGGCTCGTCGTCTCGATGCGCCACATGGGACCCCAAGGTTGATTGAGTCGATGGGACCCGTCGCCGGACGGAGTCGGCTCGCGCACGACGCGTGGCCCGGCTTGGGCCGGTTCCACGGTCTCGAAATCGAGCCGCGAGCCACCGATGACGGCGCTCAGCCGGGCGCCGTCGAGCTCGGGATTGCGAGTGACGTGCGCCGCCCACGTCGCGCCATACGCCGGGTCGGCGAGCACGATGCGATCGTCGACGACGAGCAGGGAGGGGCGCACGAAGACGAAGCTTCGCGTCAACCTCTCGACGGCGCGCTTGTCACAGCCGCTCATGGCGCACTTCGGCGAGTAAGCGTCGCCGATTTCGCCTACGGCGAGGGTTACGACGCCGTCGTCGCCAAAGCGCGTGGTCTTGACTTCGGTGCCCCACACACCTTGATTGGGCGTGTAGTTCATGGCGTCGCCATGATCGTCGATCAAGAGCGTATTGTGATTGATCGTCGCCGAGCCTTCCGAGCCGCCTCCGTCGACGAGCAACTGGTCGGCGCCGCGCACGAGCTCGAAATGGCCTTGGTCGGCGTCCTGATGATCTTCCGCGAGCGGCGGTCCGGCCTGAAACGACGCCCAGACGGCGGTCGGCGACCAATCGCTGCGCGTGAACGTCAGGCCTTGCCCCGGCAGGTGTAGGCTCAATTGCTGGGCGTCGCGCGGCGAGCGTTCGGTCGCCCCGGGGCGGTCTGCCAACAGTCCGACCCAAGCTTGCTCGCGCGTGAGCGCAGGCAACGCGTGCGCGCTGAGCCAGCGCGCTTCGGCGGCGCGGGTTTCATCCACGGTCTCGAGCGCGATGCTCAGCGCCGCGATCCCTAGCCCGGACGGCTTGCTTGGATGCTCGCCCCAGGTCCCGCCGTCGTAGACCGACTTTTCGTCGGGCAAGAGGGCGTGAACGTGATGAGTCACGGTTTGCCCGAGCCACGGCACCTTCTCGGCGACATCGACGCCTGCCATCCCGAACGCGCGACACACCATCGCGATCTCGAGCGTCGTGTACTCGCCGTATTGCCAGCCCTCGGGCCACCCCCCGCCGCGCAGCCGGTCGCGAAACGCCGGCAATACTCGCTTGGAGAGCTCACTTTGGGCGGCCTTGAGCCATTCATCGGCCTCCGCCGCGTCGCCGGCCGCGGCCAGGCCCGCGAAGCTGAGCGTGGTCAAGTAGCCCCAATAGTAGTTGGCGAACGGCTGCTCACGTAGGTAGCCGTGCTGACCGTACCAGCCGAGCCACTGCGACAGCCGCTGGCGGATGCGTTGGCGCACGCCGTCGGTCATGCCCGGAGCGCCGCGCAGCCAATCGTAAGCCAGCGCCGAATAGGCGCCGAAGGTTCGGATTCCATAGCCAGAGTCGTGGCTGATGACTTGCTCGCCACCCTGGCCGTCACCGAGCGTGAGCCGATCGTCGAGCAAGGCGTTCAGGTAGCGCAGCGAGCCTTGGGCGTAACGCTCGTCACCGGTCGCGTGCCAAAGCAACGCCGTGCTAGCGACCGCGTCGGCCCATTCGAACCCCTGGTAGCCGGACGGCAAAGGTTTGGTCAGGGCCTCGTCGGCGCGCGCGCGCGCGGCGACGAACGCGGGCGTGCGCAGCTCGGCCGAACGTCGCAAGCTGGTCAGCGCGCGCTGATCCAGCAACAAGCGCGGAGTCGACGCCGCATCGACGCGCGGTGCGAGCCGGACCGGTTGCAAGGCGACCGGTGCCGCCACCGGAGCGACGCGAGGCGGGCGGGCGGCGTTGCAACGCAGCCCCGCGCCCGTGCACGACGCCGCCATGACCAATAGCGATAGGGCGGTGGCGGTGTTGGACAAGCTGCCGGCGCGGTAGGTCGAGCGCATGGGGTTTGCGGTTTTCATTGCAGTTTCCAGCGGGCGTAGAAGAAAACGAGCGTGATGATGGCCACGTTGGCGGCGGCGATCAGCGAGAGGTCGACGCCGGTCAGTCGAACGCGGAAAGACGGCACGTGCCGACGCACGGCGGAGTACAGCGCGCCGGACAGCCCGAGGTAGATCCACAGCACGTAGTGATACGTGAAGGACAGAAAGAAGATGCCGACGCACAACCCGATGAACGCGGCCAATAGGCCAATGGCCCACGCCCGGGTCAGGGTGGCGCCGGCCAGCGTTTCGGGCGCGCTCGCCGATCGCATGAGCTTCAACGAAGCGTACGGTACCTTGGCCGACAAGTAGAGCAGCGCGCTGAACAGCATCATGCCCGGGAAGCCGAGCTCCGCCAGCGCCAATAGGTAAGAGTTGTGGGCGGTCATGTAGTGGTGCTCGGTGAACTGACCGAGCCCGACGCCGAGAAACGGATGCGAGCGAAACATGCTGATCGCCTCCGACCAGCACTCGACGCGCTCGAGCGTCGAGCTCGAAGCATCTTCGCCGCCGCGGCCGCCCAGCAGCATCAGCGGCAGCGCCAGCACGCCGCCGAGCGCGATGCCGACGAGGCCGACGCGATTGATGAAGTAGGCGGCGAGCACGGCCAGAAATACGAGCTGTCCGCCGCGCGACTCCGTGAGCACGATGCACACCAACACGAGCGCGAACGCCGATACGGTCAGCAAACGTCGCAAGAATGAGCGTTTTTCGGCCTGGCCGAACGCGAACGCCAACGGCAGCCCGACCCCGCCCGCCAGCGCCAGCTCGTTGGGGTCTTGCAGCACGCCACGGTAGCGCACGCGACCGCGGCCGATCGACGTCGTGCCGAACAGCCCGATGTGCTCGCACTGGTATTCGGCGCTCGGCTCGGCGTCACCCAGGTAGCAGCTGCGCGGCGTTTCGCAGGGTCTACCGTCGGGCGTGCCCGACGAAGAGCCCGGCACGGACTCGTCGACGATGACGCAGCCCGTCTTGGCGAACGCTTGGTGCGCGCCGACGCCGCACACGAACAACACCATCGCGAGCACGCTCGCGGCGACGACGTGCAGCCCGCGGAAGCTCTGAACGCCGTGGGCGATGAGCAGGTAGAGCGCGAGGCAGATGGCGAGCGCCATCATTTGTTCGACGGCCGCGCCGGGCGCGCGGATGAGCACGGTCAACGACGACCAGACGAAGAGCGCGGCGACCCACGGTAACTGTGGCGTCGCGCGCAGCTTCGAGTTGCCGACGCGTATGTCGAGCGCGAAGCCGAACAACGCCAAGCCGACGAACAAATGCAGCAGTGGCAAGACGCGCAAGCGCTCGAAGAATTCTTGCGGTCGTGCGTAAATGAAAACGACGAGCGCTACGACTCCGGGTATGGCGAACATCGGGATCTGTGCTTAGGTGGACTTGGTCAAATGAACGTCTCGCTTTTTAAGGTCGGGGCCTTTGCCCTCTTGGTCATCACCGCAAGCGGGTGCGCAGGGCACAGCGCAACCGCAAACGCAAAAGCCCTGTACGCAGCGGCGGCGCGCCACGATCCGCGCGGCAAGCCGTACGTGATCGGCGTGGCCGACGTCGTGCGGGTGAGCGTGTGGAAGGACCAGAGTCTTTCTACCGACGCCATCGTGCGGCCGGACGGCACCATCACCATGCCGCTCGTTGGCGACCTGCGCGCCGCAGGCCGAACCACCGCCGAGCTCCAAGCCGACGCGACGCAGCGCTTGGCAACCGTGGTGAAAGACGCGTCCGTGACCGTGTCGGTCACGGAGGTGAACAGCTACCGCTTCAGCGTTGCCGGCAACGTCGCTCACCCGGGCTTGTTCACGTCCCGTTACTATTTGACGGTGTCGCAGGCGTTGGCCCTGGCGGGCGGCCCCAGTCGCTACGCCGACACGGACGAGATCGTGGTCGTGCGTGACATGGACGGTTGGCGCGTGCGCATTCCCGTCAACTACGACGATATCTTGGCGGGCAAAGCGCACGAGCAAGATTTCGCGATTCTGGCTGGTGACTCGGTTCAGGTGCCGTAGGTGTCGCTCGTTCGCGATACGGTACGCGGCGCGTTGTGGACCATCGGCGCGGGCATGGGCTCGCGCGCGCTCGGCCTTGCCGGCACGCTCATCATCACCCGCTTCGTGGCGCCGGCCGAGTACGGCGAGGTGACGGTGGCGGCCGTGCTCGCCATGACCGCCAACCAGCTGTCGACCATCGGTTGGGGCCAATATCTCGTGTCGCGCCCGGACGCGCCCCGCAGCACCGCCTTTCACGTCACGACCTTCCACATTTGCTTGGGCTTGCTCGCGCTGGTCGCGTTGGTGCTGGGCGGTCCGCTGTTTGGTCGTCTGTTCGACGCGCCCGGCATGGGGCGTTTTCTGCCGGGCCTCGCGCTCGCCGTCGCGCTCGACCGGATCGCGTTCGTGCCCGAACGCATTCTCGTGCGTGACCTGCGCTTCGGTCGCTTGGGGGCCACGCGCACGGCCGGTGATCTGGCCCACACCGTGGTCAGCATCGGCAGCGCTGCGCTCGGGCTGGGCGCGACCGCGATCGTGCTCGGCAACTTGGCGCGCTCGCTCGTGCGCATGGTCGTCTACGTCAGCAGCGTCGAGCGACGTGACTGGCTGCTGGGCAGCCGCATCAATTGGGAAGAGTCGCGCCAGATGCTCGCTTTTGGCGTGCCCATGTCGCTCGGCGCATTGTGTGAGTTCGCCACGCGCCGCTGGGACAACCTGCTCGTGTCCCACTTGTTCGGTCCCGGTCCGACGGGCATGTACAATTTGGCGTACAACCTGGCCGACGTGCCGGCGATTCAAGTCGGTGAGCAAATCGGCGACGTGCTGTTGCCGTCGTTCGCCCGCATGAATCCCGAGCGCCGGCCGGACGCGTTCGTGCGCTCGCTCGCGCTCTTGGCGCTCATCGTCTTTCCGCTCGCGGTGGGGCTGGGCGTCGTTGCTCCCACGCTCGTCGCCACCATCTTCGATCCGCGCTGGCGCGAGATCGGTCCGATGCTGGTGCTGCTGTCCGCGCTCTCGGTGGCACGTCCCGTTGGTTGGACGGTCGCGTCGTACCTGCAAGCGCGCCAGCTGCCGCGTAGCATCTTGATGCTCGAGGCGTTCAAGCTCACGCTGCTGGTCACCGGTATCATGACGCTGGGGCGGCAGAGCCCGCTGTGGACGTGCGTCGCCGTGGGCGTGGCGTTCGCCGGCCACGGCTTGGCGTCGCTTTGGGTGGTGCAGAAGAAGGACGGCATCGCGCTCGGGCGCACGTTGGGCGCGCTGCTGCCTGCCTTGGGGGCGTGCTTGCTCATGGCGGCGGCAGTGCTGCTCGTCCGCAGCGGCTTGCTTGCGGGTGCATCGCCGCTCCGTCCCGTGTTCCGGCTCGCCATCGAGGTGCTGACCGGCGCGGTGGTGTACGTGGCTGGCGCGTCGCTGCTGGCCCGTCGCGCCAGCCAAGAGCTCCTGGACAAAGTTCGAGTCGCGCTCAGACCACGGGCGGTAAGTTGAGCCGCCGGCGCGGGGGCGGGGCTCAGCGAGCACAGCGGAACCCGAGCGAAGCGGCCGAGTCCGTGGCGTCGTACCAATCGCGCTTGGACGCTCTCAGGTATTCGGAGTCGCTTTTGAAGCCGCCGCCGCGCCCGCCGTGGCGCATACCCGTTTCGGGACCGGTCGGGTCGCTGGCGGGCGAGCTCTCGTAGTAAGCGGCGTCGTAAAAGTCCGCGACGTATTCAACCACGTTGCCGGCCATATCGAAGGCGCCGTAGGGACTCTTACCGGCGTCCAAGCTGCCCACCGCCATCGGCTTTTCGCCGCATTTGGACATGTTGGCGCGGGTGCAATCCGGGTCGTCGTTTCCCCACGGGTACTTGTTGCCGGCGTCGCCTCGGGCCGCCTTTTCCCATTCGGCTTCCGTAGGAAGACGCTTGTTCGCCCAACTGCAGTAGTCGTTGGCTTGGCCCCAAGTCAGGCAACTCGCAGGAAAATTGCCGGAGTCGCAGTCCCACGAACAGGCGGGGGCTTCGCAAGCTCCCGCCGCGACGCAGCTCGTGTACTGCTGCTGGGTCACCTCGGTGGCGTCGATCTCGAACGGTGAGAGCGTTACCGTATGCGACGGTGATTCGTCGTCCGAGCAATCGTCATCGATCGCCTCATTGCAGCCCATCAGGAAATCGCCACCCGGCACCGAGACGAGCGCGCCCGGGTCTGCGGTCTCGCTGCAGTCGAACCCGGGCGCATCGCCCGCGCCGCCGCTCCCGCTCGACCCGCCGTGCGCGGCGCTGCCGCCGGCCGCGGTGCCGCCGTGACCACTGCGCGGAGAATCTTCGGAGCCGCATCCGCAGACGAGGAGCGTTCCTAAAAGGACAGGCAGGAAGAGACGAAATGAGACAGAGCTAGGTTCAGCAGCTAAGTTACGCCGGTTCATCGCGTCTGCCGGACGCAAGCGACATGCCACCGCGACCTCGTTGCGCTGACGGTGGCCGGCGCATCGCATTGAGTGCACTGACTCGACCCGCAGCACCCCGCTGCCGTGAGCGCCGCAACATTCCTGACTCTGCCAACCGTGCGGCTGCCGCAATCGGCCCCGTCGTAAGTTGCCGCACCTGGAACAGAGCTGCTCCGCGTTGCGAGCTACTCATCACAGCAACTCTCGGCGAAATCAACGCGACAGAATGGCATGCAGCGTGCAACACGCCGACCGTGCTGAACTTACCGAACTACCAATTCGTCAATCCGACGAGCCAGTCCGCGTGGAACCTCGGCGGGTTCCAGATGTTGGCCGAAGGGCGCGGCGCCGATGGAGAGAGCGGTGATTTCTTCGCATTTCGCTTGAGTGAGCCCAACCGTCTCGCTGTGGTGATTGGCGACGTGTGCGGCCACGGTCGTGACGTTTCAGCTCACCTGCGCCGAGTCGCGGAGCGGTTCGAGAGCCTGCCTCCCGGAGGCCCGGCACAGTTCCTGATGGAGCTGAATCGCGAGCTCGTTGGTCAGCTGGCCATGGATCGCTTCGTGACCAGCGCCGCCTTCGAGGTGGATCGCCGGGCGCGCACCTTGACCGTCGCCAACGCCGGCCACGTCCCCGCAATTTTACGACGCGCCGACGGCACGGCCACGATCGTGGGGCGTGCGTCCGGACCGCCGCTCGGCATCCTCGAGCACCCGCGCTATTTCGAAGAGACCGCCAGCTTCGCCGAAGGCGACGTGATTGTGTTGATGACCGACGGGATAGTCGAGGCGGTCGAGACCGATCTCACCGAGATGCCGAAGTTGCTGGCCCTGACGGCGCAGAGCGTGGGCAGCGGTCGCGCCATCCACCAACACCTGCTCGGCAGTCTGAGTAAAGAGGTGCGCGAGCCCGACGACATGACGTTGCTGAGCTTGGAGCTGATGGGCGAGCCGCCCTCGGCCAGGTATTGGGAACCGCACCAAAGCAACTGATCATGCGCGTGCTGATCGTCACCAAGATCTTCCCGAACTGCGTCGAGCCGACGTCGTCGCCGTTCAATCGCCAGCAATTTGCGGCGTTGTCACGGCTATGCGACGTGGAGGTGCTCGCCACCATTCCGTGGTTTCCCGCCGCGGGCGCGCTGGCAAAGTGGACCAACGTGGGCCGCCTGGCGCGCGTGCCGGCGCGCGACCAAGTCGACGGTATTCCGGTCAGGCACCCTCGCTTCGCTTACCTGCCGCGTATCGGTCGCGGGCTGAATGGTCCGCTGTACGCTGCGTCGCTGGCGCCAGTGGTGTTGCCGTACCGCGGGCGCGTCGACGCCGTCCTGGGTGCTTGGGCGTACCCGGATGGCTTCGCTTCCGTCATCATCGCCGAGCTGCTCGGCGTCCCGGCCGTAATCAAGCTGCACGGCTCGGACATCAACGTCCTTTCCCAATGGCCGGCGACGCGGCAGCGGCTGAAATGGGCCCTGACGCGCGCGCGGCGCATCGTCGCGGTGAGCCGACCTCTGGCTCAGCGCGCTGCCGAGCTCGGTGCGATACCGGAGCGCGTCGACGTCGTGCCGAACGGCATCGATCGCCAAGCCTTTTGCCCGCGCGACAAGGCCGAGGCCCGCCGTGAGCTGGGTCTTTCGCCCGACGAGCCCGTAGTCCTCTACGTTGGCCACGTTTCGGAGGAGAAGGGCGCGTTCGATTTGGTGCGCGCGATGGCGGGAAGCCCCGCGCTCAGCCGAACCAAGTTGATCCTGGTCGGCGATGGCGCCGGCGTCGCGGGTTGCGAGCAGCTCGCCCGAAGCTCCGGCGTGGCGGCGCAGCTGGTAGGTGCGCAGCCCCATGCCGCGATTCCGACTTGGCTCGCGGCGTGTGACCTGCTGTGTTTGCCCAGTTGGAACGAGGGCATGCCGAACGTGGTGATCGAAGCTCTGGCGTCGGGTCGGCCCGTCGTCGCGTCGGACGTCGGAGGTATCTCGGAGGTACTGCGGCCAGGGTCCGGTGAGCTGGTCCCGCCGCGAAATCCGCAAGCACTCGGCCTCGCCCTGGAACGCACCCTGGCCGCCCACTACGACCCTTTGGCCATCTCCCAAGCGCTGGAGCGCCCAAGTTGGGACGGAAGTGCTCGGATGCTTCACGAAAGTCTCTTGTGCGCGCTCGGCGACGTTGCCCGTGAGGCGGCCTGATCATGAGCGCCTCGTTTCAATCCGACCAGGGTTCGCTGTGGAGCGCGCAAGGCTTGCGGTCGTTGGGACGCCGCAGCGCCAAGGCCATCGCCCAGCAAATATTGCCGCGCTCGGTCGCGGTGTGGCGTGGCTCCGAAGCGCGTCACCACGGTCTAGGAGCGTTGCGCCACCGGCGAGGCGGCAAGGCGATGGCTCCCGGTCGCGTCGCTCTCACCTTCGATGACGGGCCCGCTCCGCTCACCAGCGAATACTTGCGGGTGCTCGGCGCGCTGGACGCTCGCGCGACGTTCTTTTTGGTCGGCGAAATGTGCGTTGAATACCCGGAGCTGGTGCGAGCGATCGCGGTCCAAGGTCATGAGGTGGCGGGGCACGGCTACACCCACCGCCGGTTCACCAGCTTGACGCGCGCCGAGCTCGAAGCCGAGCTGCTGCGTACCGCGGCGGTGCTGCCGCCGACGCCCGCAGCCAAGAAGCTAGTGCGCCCACCGTATGGAGCGGTGTCGCTCGGTACGTTGGCGACTTGTGTGCGCCACGGTTTCACGAGCGTGATGTGGTCGCTCAACTCGGGCGATTGGCGAGAACGAAGCGCGCCGGACGTGGCCAACACCTTCGTCGAAGCGGTCGCGCCTGGAGAGATCGTACTTTTGCACGAAGGGCAGCCTTGGACGCTGGACGCGCTGCCGACCATCATACAAAACCTGAGGAAATGGGGCCATGAGCTGGTCACGGTCAGCGAGCTGCTTGCTTAGCGCGGCGCTCGTCGTGGCGGGCTGCAAGCCCTCGCCGAGCGTCCAAGTGCTCGGCGAGTCGACCCGCCTCGCCGAAGACCGTGCGTCACCGAAGACGTCTGCCATCTTCGACGGCGAGCGAGTCCGCCTGCGCGGCGCGCGGGGTGAGACGCTCGGCGTCGCGGTGCGCATTCACGACGGCCAAACCCGGTCGGTATCGCTGCAGTTGGGCCACGAGGTGGGGACGGTCACTGGCTTTGCGACGCGGTCGTTGCAGGTGCAAGAGCCCTCGACCGACCTGTACGGCCCGAGCCTGGGGTCAGGTCGCTACCCCGATACCCTCGTACCTGCGGCCGGCAGCGTCCAGACGAGCACGATGGCTTACTTCGACGTGGCCATTTCAGCGCATGCCGAACCAGGTCGTTACGGCGGTCGCCTACTGATTGGCGACCGAAGCCTACCCGTCGACCTCGACGTGAGCACGGCCAGCATCGATTTGGCGCGGCAGCCGTTGGTGTGGGTCTTCTATCTGCCGCGCGAGATCGCCAGTGCCCACGGCCTGGCCGACGACGACGGTCCCGCCTCGATCGCCAAGGAACGCGAGTATGACGCGCTGTTCCGGGCGCACGGCGCCTACTTGGCCGCTGATTTACCGCCCGCGCGCTTTGCAGCACGTCGCGAGCTCATCCACGACGTGGACTACTGGCCGGTCGCGATCGACATCTCTAGTGACGAGGCGATCGAGCGCGATGTCCACGCCTGGCTCGAGCTGTTTCGCGATAGCCCGGTGATTCCGTTCGCCATTCCCGTGGACGAACCGCGCACCACCGCGAGCAAGCTGCGCGCGCGGCACGTCGCGGAGGTCATGGGTCGCGCGGGCGGCGGGCGGCCCCGGCTGCTGCGCGGAGTGACCGACGTTTGGTCCCCGCTGTACGGGGATGCTTTCGATCTTTACCTTTCGCCGGAAAATTTTCCCGACACCGCCCGGGCGCGGGCGGCGCGTGGCGAGCGCTTTTGGACCTACAACGGGCGCCCGCCCTCTGCGGGCAGCCTGATCTTGGACACCGACGGCGTGGCGCTTCGCACGTGGGGCTGGATCGCGGAGCGCTACGACGTGCCGCTTTGGCATGCCTGGGAAGGCTTGTACTTTACGGATCGCTACAACGGCGGTGGCAAAACCAACGTCGCGAACGATCCGTTGACCTTCGACGAGCGTTCGCGTGGCGGTACGGATTTCGGCAACGGCGACGGGCTGCTGGTCTACCCCGGGCCCTTGCCGTCGTTACGCTTGAAGGCGTTGCGGCGTGGCCTGCAAGATCGCCTACTTTTGCGCGAGCTCCGCCGATGTGGTGGCAGCGCTCTCGCCGGTCGCATCGTCCGGCGGATGGTGCCCAAGGCGCTCGGCGAAGGGCACGGCGCCGCGAGCTGGTCGGTCGACGAATCGGTCTGGGAGAGCGCGCGTCTAGACGTTCTCGACGCCATCGAAAAGGAGTGCCATGAGCAGGCAAGCTTGGCTCACTAGCGAGCTTGGCGTTGTCGGTGCGCTGCGCCAAGGCGTCGAGCTTTGTCGGCGCGGCTTCGCTCGCGGCGGACTCACGCTTCTGCTCACCGCCGTCGCAACCGGGCTCGTGCTCGGTGTCCTGCTGCTACGGGCCACGACCTACGCGCCGCGCTTTGCGGTGCGGGTGGTCGAAGCGGCCCAGCAAACCGACGAGCTGCCGCCAATGAAGCGCCAGCTGCGTGAGTACGTTCGGCAGGCGGTGTTTACGAGCGCGCCGTTGCTGGAGCTGATGCACCGGCATGGGCTGTACCCGCGTTTGGCGCAAAAGAACGTCCGGGCCGCGCTCGATTCCTTCAAAGAAGATATCGAAATCGAGGTCTATCAGAACTACTTCGTCGAGGCGCGGGCTGCGGGCAGCTTGCCGCGCTCGGCCCGGTTGACGGTGAGCTTTCGAGACAAAGATCCGCAACGGGCCTTGGCCGTTACGAGAGACTTGGGGAAGTTGATCGTCGAGCAGGAACGCGCGGTACGCCGTGAGCAGGCCCGCGCCATGGCAAGCTCGGCCGAGCACGCGCGCGACACGCTGGTCGATGCCCTGCGTCAACGCTCCGCTGCCGTCGTGAGCAAGGAGGTCGCGTTGGCCCGAAGCCCCGCCCCGGACCCTCGCTTGCAGGTCGAGCTGGTGGGCCTGCTCGGCTCGATTCCGGCCTTGGAGCAACGGGTCGACGCTGCCGATCGGCGCGCGGCGAGTCTCGACCTCGGAGCCACGCTCGAACGTCACGGCATCGGCATGTCGTTCGAGGTCGTCGACGAAGGCTCGTTGCCCGCCCGCGGAGGCCGGGTGAGGGCGCTCGTGGTCACGGGCCTGAGCACATTCCTTCTGGGCCTACCGCTGATAGCCACGGCGGTGGGCGCGTTCGCACCCAACAGGCGAGGCACAGCATGAAACCCGTCCAATCCGAAGCCAGCGACGATTCCAGCCTGCGTGAGCAGCTGAACCAGCTCGCGGCTTTCATTCAGCGCGCGCTGCGCTTCTGGAAGGTCCTAGCCGTGACCTTGCTGGTGGGAGCGGCCGCTTTGGCAGTGTTTTTGTACGTGCGGCAACCGCGTTTTCGTTCCGAGACCGTGATTCTGTACGCCGACAAGGGTGGCGTGAACCGCGCGCCCGACTCGAGCGAGACCCAACGCGGCGTGAGCGCGCGCCTCAAAGAGTTGGTGTTTTCGCGCCCAATCTTGGAGCGCATCGTCTCGCGCTTCGACTTGTACCCGGAGCTGCGCGCCCGCTTCGGCATGATCGACGCCGTCGAGGAGTTGAAGAAGCACGTGGAGTTTCGCGCTCCGGGGGGCGACACCTTCAGCCTCGCCTTCGACGGCACGTCGCCAAACCAAGCGCAGGCCGCGACGGCGGAGCTGGCGCGGCTGGTCATCGACGGTGACGCCGAGCTGCGCCGGACGCAGGCGACGCTGGCGCTCGACTTTTTGACCGAAGAACGGAAAAATCGCGACAAAGATCTGCGCGCGGCCGAAGAGGAGCTCGCCGGGTTCATGGCCGAGCATCCGAGGTTCGCGCTCGACGCGACACCGCTGGCCAACGGCGCGGCCGTCCGGGCCAGTATGGCGTCGGGCAAGGCCGCACCCGGCCCGTTGCCGGCGCGGGCCTGGACGCCGAGGAGGCCGAGCACGCCGACGACCGCCGCCACCAGCCCGGCCGTCAACGACGCCAACAAGGGGCCGACCAACCACGTCCGTTCACCGGACGAAGCGCGGGCTCAGGCGGCGCTGGCGGCGGCGCGCGAAGACCTCGCGGAGAAGTTGGTGCACTATACCCCCGTGCATCCCGACGTCCGGGCGGCACAAGTCGAAGTGCAGCGCGCGACCGAGCGTCTCGCCGCCATCACCAACGCGGAGCCGAAGGCCACCGCGTCGGAGCCAGCGACGCCGGCCGCGGCCTCGGCTTCGCCAGCCGCGCCCGCGGTGGCCAAGGCAGCCCCGCCGCCTCGAGCCTGGCAACCGGCCACCCCCGCACCCGCACGGTCGGCGACCGCGCAAGAAAACTTGGTCGATCTCGAGACGCAATGGTTGAAGCTGACGCGCGCCGTCACCGAGGCTCGCCAGCGCATCGATCAAATCGAAGCGCAGCTGTTTCGTGCGGATATCGAGGTCAGCTCCGAGCGGGGCGGACACGCGGTGCAGGTGAGCGTGATCGATCCGGCATTCTTGCCGCAAAGCCCACTACCCCCGGGCAAGACGACGCTCGGCTTGATTTTCGCGCTCGCCAGCTCGGTGCTCGGATTTTTAGCCATGCTGCTGTGCGCGGCGTTCAGTCAGCGGGTGTTCGTCGCGCGGGACTTGGCCGCAGTCGGCGAAGTGCTGGTCGAAGTTCCCAAAGCGAGTCGTCGGAGGGCCTATGTCGCAGGTTGAAGTCACCAAATCGCGCATCATCGAGTTAGCGTTGGCGCCTCGTAGCATCACCCCGCACGTGGGGATGCTAGGCGACGGTCGTTCACCGAGTAATGGATTTCACCATGACAAGGTGGCGCTGCGCGCCCCGACCACGGTCGTAGTCGAGCCCGCGGCGCCAGCGCCCGAGACCCCGACGTTCGAGTGGACGTCACCGGTCGTCATCGTCGAAGAGGTGGCGCAGCTCGAGCGCGTAGACGCGCGACTCTGCATGCTGTGCGCGCCAAGCTCGAGCCAGGCCCGCAGCTACCGGCTGCTGCAGCATCGCTTGCTGGCCAAAAACGACCCGCGCGTGATCGCGGTCAGCGCCGCGGAACCGGGCGCGGGCAAGACGACTTGTGCCGCTAATTTGGCCCTGGCGTTGTCGGAAGGCGCCTTGTCACGCGTGCTGCTGGTCGACGCGAATTTGGCGCGCCCGGGCTTGGGCGAGCTGTTCGACTTCGTGCCGTCCGACAGCTTCATGATCAAGTTGTTGCGCAGCGAAGACTGCAGCCTGCCGTTGGCCGTCGCATCCGTCGCGGGACTCAACTTGCAACTGGCGGCGCTCGAGCCGAGCGTCTCGGTCGGCAAACGTCTCGATCGGTTGCTGTTCGCCCAGGCCATTCAAGCGTTGCGGGCCAGCTACGATTACATCATCATCGACGCCGCTTCGTCGTCGGAGAGCGCCGACGTGAACGATATTGCCCAATGTTGCGACGGCGTGCTCTTGGTCGCGCGCAGCGGTAAGACGCGCGTCGATGCTTTGCGGCGAGCGGTCGCGGAGCTGCAACCGGCCAACATGCTCGGCACCGTGCTGCTAGATAGCTGAAGCTGAGAGGAGAAAGTCTTGCGCCCCGTCCCCCATCGCAACGTGCACCGTTGGCTGTTCGGCTATGCCGAGGCGGCGCTGCGACAGCTTCACGACGGGCGGCACGACGGGCCCAAACATTTGTTGGTGGCCGTCTGTGATCACTACGAGCCTCTCTGGGGCGACGCCAGCGAGGAGAGAGGCACCGCGCGTGTGCAGCGCTGGCTCACTCGCTACCCCCAGCTGGTTCAGGGCCTGCGCGACGCCGATGGTCGACCGCCGCGGCATTCGTTCTTCTTCCCGGGCGAGCAGTACCGGCCCGAATACTTGGACGCGCTGGCGCAGTTGGCCAAAGCCGGCCTGGGTGAGGTGGAGGTTCACCTGCACCACGACGGCGATGACGCCACCAAGCTCACCCGTGACCTCGAAGGTTACCTCAAGGCGTACGCCGACCACGGCCACCTGTCGCGCGATCGCGATGGTCGGCTGCGTTACGCCTTCATTCACGGAAACTGGTGCCTGGCCAACTCGCGTCGCGACGGGCGTTGGTGCGGTGTGGACTCCGAGCTGGACGTTCTGTTTCGCACTGGCTGCTACGCCGACTTCACGTTTCCGTCGGCCCCGGACGAGACTCAACCCAACATCGTCAATCAAATCTACTGGCCCACCGGCGACCTCACGCGACGTGGCGCCCACGAAGCGGGGGAGACGGCGCGCGTCGGCAGCGTCAAAGACGATCGCATCTTGATGATTCAGGGGCCGCTCGCGTTCGCGCGCCGTGAACGAAAGTTTGGCTTGCGCATCGACAGCGCGGCCTTGACCGCCAAGGATCCGGGCACGCGCAAGCGGTTACAGACTTGGATTGCGCAGGGCGTTCACGTGGCCGGGCGTCCAGAGTGGGTGTTCGTCAAGCTGCACACCCATGGCGCCCCCGACGACCAAGCCGAGTCATTGCTCGGTCCCGCCGGGCGAGCGATGCACGAAATCCTCACCCAGGAGTACAACGACGGAAAGCGGTTCGTGCTGCACTACGTGACCGCGCGCGAGATGTTCAACATCGCTCGGGCCGCGATGGCCGGCTTGTCCGGTGATCCCAACGCTTATCGTGACTACCTCCTCTTACCCCCACCGGTGGCCAATTGAACGATCTATACGGTCAGGTTTTTCGCGAAATGCTGTATCCGGTCTGGGAGAGCGGCTTGCGTCAACGACCCACGCTACGACACCTGCGCCGCCTCGAGCGCACGCAGTGGTGCTCGCTCGACGAATTGAAGTCGTTGCAAGAGGCCGAGCTCGGCAAGCTGCTGGCGCACGCCTGGAGTCATGTGCCGCACTACCAAGCGAGCTTTCGGCGCGCCGGCGTGGAGCCGGGCGACATTCGAGCCCTCGACGACCTGAGCAAGCTGCCGCTATTGACGCGCCAAGACGCGGCCGACTTGGATGCTCGCAAGTCGTTCGCTCCGCCCTTGCCGCAAATCGACAAGGCTACCAGCGGTACGACGGGGGCTCCCCTCGTCTTTGGCTATGACGTCGGCTCCGAGTACTGGCGTCAGGCCATCAAGTTGCGCGGCTACGCCTGGGCCGGCTATCGACCCGGCGATCGCAGCCTGCACTTCTGGGGCTCGCCGACCGTGCGTCCGCCGCCCCTCGCCAAGCGCGTGAAGGCTTCGCTCGATCACTTCGTTCGCCGCGAGCACTACGTCGACTGTACCGAACGCAGTGAGGAGCAACTGGGCCGGGTCGTGCAGGCGCTTCGAAAGCATCGGCCGATGGCGCTCGTCTGCTACGCGCAGGCGGGGGCGGCACTGGCCCGCTACATCAACGAGAACGGCAGCCGTGATTGGGCAGACATCTCGGTCATCGCCGCTGCCGAGCGCTTGTTCCCCAAGGATCGCGACGAGCTCGTGCAAGCGTTCGGTCCGCGCATCTTCGAGACCTACGGTAACCGAGAAGTCATGCTGATCGCCGCCGAATGCGAGGCGCACGAAGGCATGCACCTGTCGATGGAAAACCTAATCGTGGAGCTCGTCGTGCGCCGTGAGGGCGAACCGCCCCGGCCCGCCCTCGAAGGCGAGCTGGGCGAAGTCGTGGTCACCGATTTGCACAACTATGGAGCGCCGTTCATCCGCTACGTCACCGGAGATCAGGCCGTTCAATGCTCCGCCCAACGCTGCGCCTGTGGGCGTTCGCTGCCACGTTTGGCAAGGGTGGAAGGCCGAACGACCGACACGCTTCGCGACGGCGAGGGGAGGGCGGTCAGCGGGCTCTTTTTCAACGTATTGTTCGCGGCCCTGGCCCACCAGGTGCGAGAATTTCAGGTCGTGCAACGCAAGGACGGCGCCATCGACCTAAAGCTGGTGCCCACTCGGCTGTTCGAAGATGGGCTGTTGGAACAGCTACGCAGTCACTGCGATCGGCACATCCCCGGCGTGGAGCTGCGAACCCAGCTGGTCAGTCAGTTGAAGCCGGATCGCGGCGGCAAGCTGCGCGTCGTCGCGGTCGAAAGCTGACGCATGACGGGCCGTGCTCTAAGGCTCGGCGTCGCGGGCGCGGTGTTGCTCTTCGCAAGCGCCGCCGGAGCGGCGCATCCGCACGTCCAAGCGGTCGGTCAAAGCGCCCTCGGTTATACCGACAACGCCCAGGCGGTCCCGCGAGCCGAGGACGGCGAAACAATGCGCGCTCGCTCGCTGTTTTGGATGCTGAGCCCGGGGCTGGTGCTGGCGCTGGAGTCACCGCGTGCCCTGCAACACCTCGGCTATCGCTATGAGTACGACCTGTACTTCAACAGCGGAACCACCAGCAGCTCGTCGAATCGTTTGGACTATCGCGGCTTTTTCGACCTCGGTCCGCGGGTCAATCTGGTGCTGGGGGCGGCCGCGACGCAGTCCGATCGCTTTGCGAGCGTGGCCTTTGCGGCGCCGGGCGCGGGGACGGTGGGCGCGGTGCCGGCCGGCACCGGCTCCTTCCTGCAAGCTACGGCGGATCAGGCCTTCAGCTTCGATGTCGCCGAGGCCTGGCGAGCCTGGCAGAGCGGCAGCGTCGTCTTCGATACACCGCTGTCGGAGGCAGAAGCGCCGACCACCGCCGGCGCGGCCATGCGGCTCGGCATCGAACGCAGCTTCTTGGCCGACGCGGTCGGCGCCGAGGCGCGCGGGGACTACACCGTCATTCATGATGGCGTGGGCGTGGACGGCGTGCAGCTCGGGGTCCAACGACAGTTGACGACCGGCGGAGTTGGCCTGTGGCGGCACGACTGGACCCCCGAGCTGACCAGCAACGCCGAGGCCGGCGCCTTGCGGGTGAAGAGGCTGAACACCGCTGGTCGAGCTTGGACCCCGGTCGGAATGGCCGCGCTCGCCTATACGACGGAGGACGGAGACGCCCAGCTGACGTACGCGCACACGTTGGCGACCAACGCCCTGCTGGGCCAGTCACTGCTCGTCGACGAAGTGCGGCTGCGTGGAACGCTCGCGCTGCTCGATGAGGGCAAGCTCGCGCTGGCGGCCACCTGCGGTTATCAGAATGGTCACTTGTTGGACGAAAACGCCGAGCTTACGACGCGGGTCAGGGTCCTCCTCGCCGACGTTTCGCTAGGGTGGCAGGCGACGAAAATTCTTCAGCTTGGCGTGCGTTTCGAGCACGTCGATCAGAAATCTGGCGCGCGGACGCCACCACTGCCGCTCAGCTTCGTTCAGAACAACGTCCTCTTGGGCGCTACTTTGAAGTTTCCGCCCGATCGAGACATGCCGCGCCCCTACCGCGCGCCCCGCCGCGTCGACCGCACCGACGAGCTGCGCGACGGCATGCGACCGATCGCGGAAGCCCCGCGCGGCCCGGGCCAGGCGCCCTGACGGTCTGAGTCTTGCTACATGAGCTACCGTGAAACGCGATTACTTCCCGGCAAACTGCGAGCACGAGACTTGCCCAGCCTTCAGCGGGGGCGGTCTGCTTCTGGGGCGCCTGATCCCAGGTCAGTAGTGACACGACGAGGCATTGTGGAGCGCGCGGGCTCTGCGGACATTAGAGGAGACCAATAAAATGCGGTACGAAGAATTGGCCGAGCAGTTATCCCGCGAGCCCAAAAGTTGGCTCGTTACGGGAGCCGCCGGCTTCATCGGCTCACATCTCGTGGAGCGCCTGTTGCGCTGCCGGCAGCACGTGGTCGGCCTCGACAACTTCGCAACCGGTTACCGCCGCAATCTCGACGATATCCAAGCCCGCGTGGGCAAGGCCGTGTTTTCGCGCTTCCGCTTCATCGAAGGCGACATTCGCGATCCGGCAATCTGCGCGGGAGCGGTCGAGGGAGTCGACTTGGTGCTGCATCAGGCGGCGCTCGGGTCGGTACCGAGGTCGATGCAGGAGCCGCTCAATAGCCACGCCGCGAACGTCGACGGCTTCATCAATATGCTGTTGGCGGCGAGCGGCGCGGGCGTGAAGCGCTTCGTCTATGCTTCCTCCAGCTCCGTCTATGGCGACGAGCCATCGTCGTGCAAGACCGAAGAGCGTCGCGGGCGCTTGCTTTCACCCTACGCCGCGACGAAGTTAATCGACGAGGTTTACGCCGAGACCTTTCGTCAGACTCACGGTATCGAATCGGTGGGCCTGCGCTACTTCAACGTGTTCGGTCCCCGGCAAGATCCGCAGGGCGCCTACGCGGCGGTCATCCCGCGTTGGACGGAGCAGTTGCTCAAGGACGAGCCTTGCGTCGTGTTCGGCGACGGCAGCACGAGTCGAGACTTTTGCTTCGTCGACAACGTCGTGCAGGCCAACCTGCTGGCCGCGTGCACGCCGAGCGAACAGCTGCAAGACCACGTGTTCAACGTTGCGTGCGGCGACAGCACCTCTTTGCTCGACCTGTTCGCGATGATTCGGACCTTGCTCGGGCGCTACCGACCCGCGACCGCGAGCGCGACGCTCGCGCGGGGGGCACCGAGACCCGGTGACATTCGACACTCCCTCGCCAGCATCGAACGGGCGCGGACCCAGCTCGGCTATCGACCGTCGTTCGACGTGGCGGCGGGCATGGCCGAGACCGTGCGCTGGTACGCCGAGCAAGCGGGGCTGCGCAACGAGGAGGGGCAAGACCGGCGAATTTGGGACGGGCCGGCACGAGAGGCATCATGAACTATTTCCGGGAAGACGAAGGCGACGCGACGGTCGTGCGTATTCGCGGCGAGCTCGACGCGCTCTCGGTGACCGAGCTGCGGCCGTTGATCGACGGCGTGGTCGACGACGGTCGCCGTGACGTGACCGTCGACCTCTCGCAGTTGCGCCTGGTCGACAGCTCGGGGGTCGGCGCGCTGGTTTCATTGTACAAGCGCGTGCGTGCCGCCGGTGGCAAGGTCACGTTCGTTGGCGTAACCGACCAGCCCTTGGTGATCTTCAAATTGCTCCGCTTGGATGTGGTGTTCGAGCTGGAGACGGCGGCTCAACCGGAGCCCGCGCCCGCGCCCGAGACACCACCGCCGAGCATTCGCGTCGTACGCTCCTGAGCGTCGCGCACCCGCTGTCGATCCAATGCCCCGTTTCTTGTCCAGACGCCGCCTGTCAGGTCTGCTGAATGACACGGGGGCGCTGGCGAGAATTTTGGAGCTGCGGGCACGGACGAGCGCACCTTGGCTCAGCATTCTCACGTACCATCGCTTCTTTGCCCCTCCCGGCGACGAGCCTTTCGACGAGGGGGTCGTCGATACCAGCGTCGAGGAGTTCGACCGCCACGTCGCGACGGTCAAGAAGCACTTCAACGTCGTGGGCGTGGACGAGCTGTGCGCGTTCGTGGCGGGCGGCTCCCTACCGGCCAACGCCGTCGCGATCACGTTCGATGACGGCTACCTCGACAATTGCCTACAGGCTTTGCCGATACTGCTCAAGCACGACTGCAAGGCGATCTTCTTCGTCGCGACTTCTTTCATCAACGAACGACGGCTCTACTGGTGGGATCGTGTCGCCTATTTGATCAAGCAGTCGAAGCGCGAGCACGTCTCCATCAACTACCCGCGCCCCTTCAGTATCACGCTCGCTGATCGAGCCGTGGCCGTGTTCGAGCTGCTCCGCTTCATCAAGTCCTGCTCGCTCATCGACTTGGAGCATTTTCTGGGCGAGCTGAGCGTGGCCACGGGCGTGAGCTGGAGTCCCGAGGCCGAGCGCTCGTTCTCGGACCAGCTGCTGATGACCTGGGATCACGTTCGCGCCCTCAAGCAGGCGGGAATGGACGTGCAATCGCATACTCGCTCGCACCGCATCCTGCAGACGCTGTCGCCGACGGAGCTCGAGGTCGAGCTCGAGGGCTCTCGGCGAGACCTGCAGCAGCAGCTCGGCGTGGCGCCGGTCGCGTTGGCTTATCCCGTCGGCAAGCCAGTAGAGCCCGACTCGCCCATCCGCGGTGCCCTTCAGCGCGCCGGGTACCGAATCGGCTTGAGCAACGGCACCGGCGCCACCCCCACCTGGGGTCGCCGCGATCCGTTCGACATCCGCCGCCAAACGGTGGCGCGCGACCTGGCCACGCCGTTCTTGCTCAGTATTCTGGCGGTTCCTCCGCTCGCTCCCAAATACCCGTGGCATCGCGTGCGGACGGTGTGAACGACTCAGTACCGATACTGATAGACCAAATCCACACCCGTGCCGATTGTCCCGAGCTGTCCCCGCAGCGACACCGTCTTCGTCAGGCGCCAGTCGACGGCGGCGCCGACGCCGGCGGTCGCGTTGCTGTCGGCGGCCGCGCCGGCGCCCGCGGCTTGGTAGTTGCCTTCGACGACGATGCGATCGTCGATGCGGTAGGCGGCGGTGTAGGTCGCGCCTTTGGTGCTGTCTTGGCTGTCTTGTCCGCGCAGCTGCACGCGGGCGAGCGGGGTGTCGGCCAGCAACGTGTCGAGCACGCCGAAGCCGATGTCGGTCGTGCCGGTGTCGGCGCCGCCGCGCAAGAGCGCGAGGGCTTGGTCCGCGGGGCGATCGAATTGTACCTTCGGGTGGGAGATGGTGCCGGACACGTACAGGAACAAGGTGTCGCTGGTCGCCGAGCGCCAGCTGGCGCGCACGTCCAGGCGCGGGTCCGCTGGATCAGGCGTGTCGAACACGACCGCGCCGCCTTCTATGACGAAGGTTTTTCCCAGCAATTGCACGCTGCCGTGACGAATCAGGGAAATGCTGCCCGTCACCCCCAGACCCGCGGCGAGCACCACGTTCGGGTCACCGGCGATCGGTAGGTCGAGCTGCTCGCCCCGCTCGACCTTGGCCTTGGCGCCCAAGTGGATGGCAAACTGCCAGGGGATGGACGCCTCGTCGCGGGCGGCTTTCGGCTCGGCCACCGGTTGTAGGAGCGTGATGTTTGCGTTCTCGTCCAGCTCCGTCAGAGTGCGTGAGGCTTCACCGGGTAAGCGCACGGTGAGGACGTCGAAGGGCACATCGACGAGGATGCGCGCATCGTCGCGGGTCAGGGTCAGGCGGCTGATTCTGATGTTGGCGTTGGCGCGGGTGATGCCGTCCACCACGAGCGGCAAGTTGTCGACGCTGAGCGACGCCGAGCCGGAGACGATGTCGAAGCCCGCCAAGCGAAAGGTCATGTTCGACTCGAGGTTCTTCGACCTCGCGCCGGCGGTGGCCGTGAATTTGGGTATGGCGACCAGCGTCGTCTTGCCGTCTTTCTCGGCGGTGGCGGAAAAATCGACGTCGCGCAGGCGGAAACCGAGCCCGGTGAGCACGAAAGCGCCGTCACTCAGCCGGATGTTGCCGCCGACTTGCTCGACGCGCCGGGTTTGCTCGCCCTTGAGCAAGGGTTCCAAACGTGCGTTGACCTTGCCGCTCACGGTGCCGCGCAGCTCGGTCACGAAATCACTCAAAAATGGCTCTAAAACCGAGGCTTCGAGCTTGGCCGCAGAGAGCACGACGTCGATTGGCTGCGCGTCGTCCAGCGCGGGCAGCTCGGACGCCCACGAGACCCCGGTGTCGACGGTACCGTTCACGGCGGCGGCACCGTGCTGAACCTGGAAGTCCACGTGAGCGCGTGTCGCGTCGCTGCGCAGCTTGATGCCGCCGTTGCCGACGTCGAGCCGATCCATCCGCACGTCGCTGAGCTGCAATTGCGCGGAGGCATTGGGCTGCTGACCGCTGCGATCGAGCAGCAGAGTGCCGCTGGCGCTGCCGCTGACGCGCGCCTCGGCCAGCTGGGGAATGGTGGCTAGCGGCAAGGCTTCGAGGGTCGCCAAAGCGGTGCCGCTCCAGGTTGGCATGCCATGCTCGAGGTCGAAGGGCGCGCGCCCGGTCAGCCGCACGTTGGCGATGCGCCGACCGGAGCACGGGGTGCGCGCCACGGTGATGCCTTGGGGCAAACTGAACACCTCGGCGCCGACGTTGAAGGCTCCGCTCTCTTGGGCGTACTCGGCGGTACCGCACACGTCGAGCGGCTCTGCGCGCTCGCCAAGGGCGAAACGCAGGTCGGACGCGCGTACCCCCAGCGAGGCGATGGGGGCGCTGAGCGAGCCTCGCACGGTGCCTTCGACGCGCACCACGCCGCGCAGGCCAGGCCGCCGCAGCGGCTCCGGTAGCCGATCCAAATCGAGCCTGCTCACCACTATTTTGGCCAAAAGCGGGCGTTTTTGCAGCTGCGCGACCAACGGCTCCGTCTCCGCCAGCGCCGCTTTCAAGTCGAGCCCGATGTCGCCGCTGGCGCTGATCAGCCGTTCGGTGCCTTGATTTGCGCCGAGCGCGAGCGTGGTGTTGCCGCTCGTGCCGTCATGCGTGGCCGATGCCATCAGCTCGATGCCGGACAGCACGAAGGGCGTTTGTTTGGGTCGCGCGACGCGGACGCTCAGGCCCTGGGTTTGCCCCGAGAGCTCGAGGTCGGGCACCGCGTCCGGCTCGCTGCGCGACGCGTGAAGCGAGAGCGAGGCGGCGCCGGCGACGTCCAGGTTCTGCTCGGGAAAAAACTGACCCAAGTAATCCAGCGTTACGTCGTTCAGCGCGAGGGTGGCGCTGCCGATGGCGCGTTCGAACGAAGCACGCTCGGTCGGAGGTCCGTCCAGCTGTGCGTCCCAATCGCCCGAGAAGCCGCCGATGGCTTCGATGCGGCCAGTGCTGGCGCCGGTCAGGTGGCGGCCGTCGAGCTTCGCGCTGAGCTGCCCCGAGATGTCGCTCAGGCCGGAGATGGTGGCTTTGGCGACGGAAAGCTCGAGCGCCCCGCGCTGGGTCTTGCCGCTGCTGACGGCGTCGACGCTGACGCTGGCGCGTCCTTCCAAGACACCGCGTGGTAGGCCGAGAACCCGAGAAAACGCCGATAAATCGAGGTTCTGCCCCTGGGCGGTCACGCTGAGGGTGTGGGGCGTGAGCTCGGCGTTACCGTTCAGCTCGCCGGTCGCGCCGTGCAGCCGCAAATCGCGGATCAACACGCGATCTTCGGCCAAGTCGAGCTGCGCGACGTCGCCACGAATTTCGACGTTGTCGCGCGTCACGCCCAGCGACAGCTCCCGTACCGAGACGGGCTTACCGAGCGCAACGGTCGCGCGGGCGTCGAAGCTGGGGCCGTTGGTGGCTTTGAGCGTGGTCGTGACGGCAGTCGTGCGCAGGGGGCCGCGCGCCGTGGCGTTCACCTCTTCGAACTCGAAGCGACCCGCGCTCAGATTCTTGCCCGTGAGCCGCGCGTCGAGCGCGAGTTGGTCGAGCTTGTCGAGGGAGCCCCTGGCCCCGGCCGTCAGGCGCCCGCTCTGCAAGGCGACGCCCTGATAGTTGAGACCGCGCACGTCGAGCGACAGGTTGGTATCGAGGCGGCCATGGTCGAAGGTGGCGTGGACCCGCATATCGGCGCTTCCGCTGCCGTCGAAATACGGCTTGATGCGCTCGACCTTGGCCAAGTTCACGCGCTTGGCTTCTGCGTCCACGTCGATCTTGCCGTCGGCGTGCACGGTGAAGCCGACGTCGACCGGTAAGCCCAAGTCGTGTAGCTTGGCCTCGCCCGTGAACCCGCCGTTCGTCGCTCTACCGGAGAAATCCAGGGGGGGAATGAGCATGCCATTCACGGTCGTGGGCGAAAGCGCGCCCCCGAGGTCGACCACGGTGCGGCCGTTCTCGCCGCGCACCACCACGTAGGTATCGACGTCGATGCTCGTCATGGGCGCGTTGGGCCACAGCGCTCGGAGATCCAGCCTGCGGCCTTCGATGTCCAGTTGCAGGTGCGACGGGCTGGCCAGGCCCAAGTTGCCGGTGGCGTTGAGCGTGGCGCTCTCACCGAGCCTGGCTTGCACGTCCACCCGGAGCTCGGGAGGCTTGCCCTTGAGGTGCACGCGCGCCTCGGCCGGGACCAGCAATGGCCACTGCGCGAGCAAGGCACGTGCGGCCGCCGGCTCCGCACGCGGCAAGTCGACCTTCAAATCGAGCGCTTCGTTTTCCCAGCGCGCGACGCTGCCAAACTGCACTTCGCCCATGTAGCCATCGAACGAGCTCCACACCGCGCCCGGCGCGCGAATGTGCAGGGTGGCGATGCCCTTGGCGTCCGCGCCGCCGATACCCCGGGCGAGCAGCGCAAAGCGTTCGATGTCGATGGCGGCGCCCTTGGGCGTCGCCAAAATCGAGCCGTGAACACCGGCGAGCTCCGTCTCCAAGGTCGGGCTGCCGACGATGCTGCCGCGCGCAAAGCCTTGGCCAATTTCGACCGCTGGCAGCCAAACGCGTACGTATTGCTCGGTGCCGGCGGGGGTCGCGCTCGGAGGCGTCGGTTTCGGAGTGAGGGCGTGCGCCAACGTAGGGAGGCCGTCTTCAGCGGGAATGATATCGGCCTCGGCGTGCTCCACCCGCACGTGGTCGATCTTGATCGTGAGCTTTTGATCGCCGCGCGCGACGCGGGTCAAGATGTCGAGCACGTCGGCTTCCGCCGTGAGCCGCGTCACCTTCAAGACGATGCGATGAGCGGTATCGCGCACCACGATGTCTTCCGCCGACACTTCTTTGGGGCTGACTTTGGTGACGGCGCCGATCGTCACTTCACCTTGAAACAAGTCGGCCAAAGTGCGACCCAGAAACTGCGCGCTGGCGCGCCGTCCCGCCGGTAGATTCAAGTGCCCCAGCAAGCCCGCCGTAAAGCCGACCCCAAACAACGCCGTGATGCCGACCACCGACAGAATGCCGACCAGCCCCGACAAGAGCCGGCGCGCCCGGGTGCGCGGCGCCACCGCGGATTTCAAAACGCGTCTCCGATGGCGAGCTGCACGGCCATGGGCAAACCAAACAGCTGTGGCAGCTGGTCTTCAGGCGGGCCGTGGGTCTCGGGCAAGGTCTTTTCACCCCAGGCCTGAGCCCCGGGTACGCGAATGCCGAAATCGAGCCGAATCGGGCCCACGGGTGATTCGTAGCGCAGCCCCGGCCCTACCGAAAGGTGCGGGTACTTGAAGAGGATGCGGCCGATGTCGCGCGACACGTCGGCCGCATCGGCGAAAGCGACGATCGTGATCGGGTACAGCCCTGCGTAGCGGAGCTCCAACGACGCTTCCCACTCCGTGAAGCCGCCGAGCGGGCGGATGCAGCGGGAGTCGTTGATGGCGTTGCCCATCGCGTCGATACATTTCACGGTCGTGGGCAGCAGGAAGCCGACGGGACCGTGGGGGCTGATGGCGTTCGGCGCGTAGCCCCGGTTGGAGTTAGCGCCACCCGAATAGAAAGCTCGCGACAAGAGCTTCTGTTGATCCGAGTTGAGCTCGTCTTTCTCCTGGTCGGTGCCGCTGGCGATGGCGGCGGCCTTGTCGGTGCGCAGCGAGCCGCCGTAGTCAGGCGCGAGCAAGAAGCCGAACTTCACGCGCGCTGCAATCGTGAGGTCTCCCGCTTTTTGCTCGGGATTGTGGCGTCGGGGAAACAGCGGAGCCACGCCGCGCAGCTCGGGCTCGATCTTGACATCGGAAACCGAGCCGCCAAACAGCCTGGTGCCACCGACGCTGAGCCCCGCCAGCTCGACCGTGTTGCGGAACGAGAGCGCGAAATCGCGCTTGTTGCGATCGCTCGACAAGTCGCCAGGAAACGTCTGAAAGAGCGCGAACAATCGAGGATAGGAGACCCATACGGTCTGTAGGTCGCCCGGCAACCCGTTTTGGTAGCTGAACGGGATGCGCGCCTCCAAATTGTAGGAAGGGCTGAGCACGATGTGCTGGCCGAGGAAGCTGCGCTCGAGGCCCAGCTGCCCGGTGGGCCGGTGGTAGCCGATGACGCGCTCTTGGCTCGCGTCGACGTCCTTGCCGAGCGAGTACAGCACCGGCCTGCGCGAAAATCCGGCCTTGACCGTGCCTTTGGTGCGACCGTTGAAAAGGGCCGGCTGCTCCAGTGTCACCGCCGAATCCACGACCCAAAAATCGTTGGTGGGCTTGATGAAGAGCCGGTCGAGCCCCTCGAGACGAATTGGAAACAAGACGACGCCGCCCGTGGCATCGATCGAAAGCTTGCGTGCGCCGCCCAAGAAATTCTTGTGCTCCCAGCCCGTGCGCAGTCGCATCTCGAACTTGAGCGCGTCGATGACGGTGCCGCCACCAATCACGAGCTTGCGCAGTTGATCTTCTTGCAGCGTGACCAGGATCGGCACTCGATCGACGTCCGGATTCGAGAGATCCGGGCTGACGTCGATGCGCGTGAACAGCTGCATGTCGCCGAGGGCGCGTCGCGCGTCTTCTTGCTCGACCTCGGAGTATTGGTCACCTTCCTTGATGCTCAAGGCGGCGCGCACCTTGGCCTCGGGGATGTGCTTCAAGCCGATGACGCGAATTTCACCGAAGCGCGCGCGCTTGCCCGGCATCAGCTCGGTCATGATGTCGGCGGCGTGGGCGTTCAAATCGACCGTCGCGCGCACTCGCACTTTGGCGTAGGCGTAGCCGGACTCTTGCAGCAGCTGCTGGAGCAAGAATTTCCGCTTGTCGAGCAGCGCTTCGTCGAACGGCACGCCCGCGTTGATGCGCGGCAGTTTCGTGTACTTGGCGATCACGTCCGACGGCAGGCTCAGCAAACCCGTCTGCTCGACCTCCGACTTTCGCACCGTGACGCGTGGGCCGGGCGTGACGTGAACTTCGATCGCGACCTTGCGTTCGCCGACGCGCTCGACGCGGGTGGCCACGACTTTGGCGTCGTAATAGCCGCGGGCGCGGTAGAAGCGCTCGATGCGTTCGGTGTCGCGGGCCAGCAGGTTGGCGTCGTACACGTCGCGCTCGCGCTCGAACCACAAAAGGCTCCGCGGCGACGCCAACGCCAACCCTGCGAGCGCGTCGTCCAGGTCGACCTCGCTGCGGGTCGTCTCCTCGAGTCGCACGTCGCTGACGGTGCGCTCTTGCAGGTCGGCGGCGCAGCCGAGCGTCGACCACGCCGCGACCGACGTCAGGACGAGCCGCTGAAAACAGGAGCGGCCGAGTTGCAACGCTTGCTGCAGCATCGGCCGCTAAACCATTACCGGCTTTGCCGGAAAGGCGCCCGTTTTTTCAGACGGTCACTTCTTCTCTTTGCGCTTCTTGCCGGGCAGCGTCGCCAGCTCGGCCGCCGGCTCCTGAACCGTCATTTCCTGGAAATCCATGACGCCCATGAACGGGTCGGCTTCAGCGCCCGACGAGGCCTTGCTGAACGACACGCCGTACTGGCCGGTGACGGTGACCTTGGCGCCCACGGCAGGCAGCGGGTTCGGTACCTTCACGCCCCAGTTGGCGTCGTTGTACTCGGCGTTTTCCTTGCCTTTGTCGAACTCGTCGATGGCGTCGAAGAGCTGAGCAAAGTTGGAAGCCCAGCCCATGACCTTGATGCAATCGGCTTCGGGGGCGTCCTTGGTGTCGCCAATCCAGAACGCGGGCACGGGCGCCTTGCAGTCCTCGGCGTCGGCTTTACCGGCCTTGTGCACGGCGCACGCGGGAGCGTCGGCCATGTTGCTCTTCACGATGTAGCCGGCGATGCTGAGCCGCTTGTTGGCGACCTCTTTGCGGTGAATGCGGCTGCGGAGCGAATAGCTGGCGCCCCAAACCGTCCAAGTGTCGCCGTTTTTGACGGGGCGCTTGGGCAGGTTGGCGGCCGGGGGCAGGGAAGCTCGGGCACCGCTAGCCGCGCCGCGGGGCTTGTACGGGACCTCTTCCTGGGTGCAACCAAAGGCTCCTAGGCACAGGGCGGAGATAAGCGTTGAAATGGCGGCGGAACGGACGCTTTGCGACATTACGGAGGGCCTCCTCGAAACTTTCGCGACCTTAGCTTGCGTTACGCCGGCACTGCAAGGGCAGGAATTGGGTTTTTGGCGGCAGCCGCGGCAAGCTACTGGGTCGGTCAGGCGGCCGGCTGCGGCGCAGGAATTTTCGAGCCGCCATTGTTCAAACTGCTAACTGCCAAGGCCCCACTGCCAACCTCCCATGCCCCGAACGCTGTTCATCGGAGACGTTCATAGCTGCGCTGACGAGCTCTCGGATCTCGTCGACCACGCGGCGCTCACCCGCGCCGATCGCGTGGTGTTCACCGGCGACTTGCTCAGCCGCGGGCCGAAACCCCACCAGGTCCTCGAGCTCTATCGCGAGCTCCAAGCGCGCGCGCCCGTCGGCAATCACGAGCAGCGCCTGATCGACGCGCACCGCGCGCGGCGCGCGGGCGAGAAGGGCCCACGGCTGAGCCCGTCCCATCAAGCCATCGTCAACGAGCTATCGCCCGAGGACTGGGAGCTGCTCGAAGGCTTGCCGCTCTTGGTCCACGTACCGGAGCACGGCGTGGTGGTAGCCCATGCGGGTATCGATCCAAGGTTGCCGCTGGCCGAGCAGGACCCGTGGGTAGTCACGCACGTGCGTTCCATCGACCCTGACGGCAAGCCGTCCGAGAAATGGGGCGAGCTCTGGGGCGCGCGCTACGCGGGGCCTCAGCACATCGTATTCGGACACAACGCGCGCAAGGTTCCGCAGCTGCACCCATTCGCGACTGGGCTCGACACCGGATGCGTCTACGGTGGTCGCCTGACGGCCATGCTCTTGCCGGACGGGGCGACTCCGCCTCCCGTCGCCGATCGCGGCGATTGCTTGATTTCGGTGCCTGCACGCGCCGCCTACTCCGACTACGGCCGCGGGCTGCCGGAGTAACGGTAGCGATGGCGCAGCTACTACGTGCACCCTTGAGCCCGTTGCTGGCTGGCGAGCAAGAGCTGTCGCGCGAGCTGGGCAGCTACCTAGTGAAGGTGCTGCGCCTGCGCGCGGGTGACAGCTTCTTGCTGTTCGATCCGGATACGGGCACCGAGGCCGACGCCGAGCTGCTGCGTGACATTCCGACGCTGGTCAGGGTGGGTGAGCCACGCGAGACGCCGCGCGTGATGCGGCGCGACGTGGTGCTGCTGCAAGGATTCCCCAAAGGCGACAAGTCGGAGCAGGTGCTGCGCGCAGCCGTCGCGCTGGGTGTCAGCTCGGTTACGTTCGTACGCACCGAACGCGGCGTGGCCGGGGCGGAGCTCCGTCACGACCGCCTGCGTGCCGTGATGCTCGACGCGGCCCGACAGTGCGGGCGGGGTGACCTGCCGACGTTGAGTGGGTTGGTGGACTTATCGGCCGCGCTCGCCGATGCGCGCGGCTTGTCGTTGCTACTCGAACCGGCGGCGCCCGAGTCGTTGGTCGAGGTGCTGCGCGAGGCTCCGCGCGATCGCGCCATCACCCTCGCGGTCGGCCCGGAAGGAGGCTTTACCGCCGAAGAGTCCGCTCACCTGTTGGGGGCTGGCTTCGTAGCGGTCCGGCTGGCGCCGTTCGTCTTGCGCACCGAGCTGGCAGCCGTCGCGGCCCTGTCCGTCGTCGCGGCGCACGAGTAGGTGAGTGGCTGCGGCCACAAGCTGCGGCCGGCTGGCCACAGGGACAAATCCAGATCGCAGCAGTTTCGGTGGGTTAGCGGTTGGTACCGCTGATGCAACCCCCGGGGGAATCATGCTGCTGGCGATCATCCCCGGGCTGCTTTCGATCGTGCTGTTCGTGGCCACGCTCAGCCTCAAACCGCAACGCGCCCGCGCCACCGTGTTGCCGCCGCAGCCACTGCCTCCCTCGATCTGGTGAGCTCTCCATAAACGTGCCCGGGCCCGATGGTCCTTGAAACGTCGGATTCGGGGTGGAGGCCCTGCCTGCGCGCCCAGCTGGGCGCGGCGCGCGCGGGCCAAGCCCGCGCCAGGAACCTGGGCCTATCAAACGGAGATGCTGCTCGCTTGGCCGCCGCTTTTCGGGCACGCGCACGCCCAAGTTTACGGGCACGCGCGAGAAGGCGATTCAGAACGACCGCTGAACGCGCCCCTGAACACGCAGTCAGGTGTGGGTAAGTGCCGCCTACAATACCTAATGTATTTTCTCAAGCTTTCGGCTGGCCGAGTTGTTGACAGGCCGATCCTAGACCTTTAGCGTCGCGGGCAAGAAGTGGGAGAAAGTGGCGCGAAGTGCCTGAAGCGCCCACGGACTCCCAAACCTCAATGTTCCGCGGGCAGTTTTCACACTCGGTAGACGCAAAAGGGCGCGTCAGCCTGCCCGCGCGCTTTCGCGACGTGCTCGTGGCCGATGGCGATGCGCGCTTCGTGCTGACTCCCGCCGTGTTCGATCCCTGCCTGCATCTCTATCCCATGAAGGCTTGGGAAGAGTTCGAGCGCAAAGTTTCGGAGCTGCCGAGTCTCGATGCGACGGCGATCCGCTTTCGTCGCCTCTACGTTTCGGCGGCCGTCGAGTGTGAGCTGGATGGCTCGGGGCGCGTGCTGGTGCCACCGCACTTGCGTGAACGCGCCAAGCTCGACAAGGAGGCGCTCTGGGCAGGCATGGGGCGCACGCTCGAGCTGTGGGCGAAGTCTTCGTGGGACGCGGCCCTCTCGATGACCTCCGAAGAAGCGGACTCGTTCCGTGCTGCTCTGGAGCAACTGAAGATATGACGATGTCAGAGCTACCCTTCGATCCCAAAGCCAGCTTCAGCCACCTGCCGGTGCTGCTGGAGGCCGTGATTTCCGGCCTCGAGGCAACTCGAGGCGGACTGTTCGTCGACGCTACCGCAGGCGGAGCCGGTCACTCGCGCGCCATCTTGGCCGCATCGCCGAGCGTGCGCTTGATCGCCACCGACCGCGATCTACACGCGGTCGAGGTCGCGCGTGAGAGGTTGAGCGAGTTCGGTGAGCGCGCCCGCGTGGTGCACGCGCGCTTCAGCGAAATCGCGGGCGTGCTCGATGAGTCGGGCAACGCCGAGGTCGACGGCATCTTGGCCGACTTGGGCGTGTCGTCGTTCCAGATCGACACCGCCGAGCGCGGAATGAGCTTCCGTCATCAAGGCCCGCTCGACATGCGCATGGACACCTCGCGCGGTGAGACGGCGCTCGAGCTAATCGAGCGCTTGGATCAAGACGAGCTGGCGGACGTGATCTACGAGCTGGGCGAAGAGCGTCGTTCACGCCGCGTCGCGCGCTGCATCAAGCAGCAGCTGGCGGAGGGCACGCTCAACGACACGATTGAGCTACGCCGCGCCATCGTGCGCGCGGTCGGGCCGCGTCGCGTCGGGGGCATCGACCCGGCCACCCGCACGTTTCAGGCCCTGCGCATCGCCGTCAACTCGGAGCTGAAAGAAGTTTCAGCCCTGCTCGAGATGGCGCGTACGCGGCTGAAGCCGGGCGGGCTGTTGGCCATCATCAGCTTTCACTCCTTGGAAGACCGGATCGTGAAGCGTGAGCTCCAGAACCGGGCCCTGTGGGCGCCGCTGACGAAGAAGCCGATCATCGCCAGTGAGGACGAGCAGGCACAAAATCCGCGCTCGCGTAGCGCCAAGCTGCGCATCGCGCGACGCCTGGAGCCGGGCGAAGGCGAGGACGCATGAGCACGCTGCGTGAAGAGCGCAAGAGCGAGCGCGTGTTCCTGACGTTGTGGACGCTGGCCGTGTTGGCGGCCACGGCCGCGTTCGTGCTGCACCTGGGCTTGCGCGTGAAGAGCGTCGAGCTCGGCTACGAGCTGGGCCGTGAGCACGGCCGGGTCGCGCGCTTACGCGAGGTCAAGCGCGTGCTGGAGTTGGAAGTGGCGAGCCACAAAACGCCGGAGCGCGTCGACTTCGTGGCGCGCACGCTGTTGGGCATGAGCGAGCCTACCGCCGACCGCATCTTGCCGGCAGGGCGCCGTCCCACCCCCGAGGCCGCTCAGGCCCAGGCCCGCGCTTCGGAGAGCCCAGACCAGTGAACGTTCGTCGCCCCAAACCCGCACCCAAGGTGGCGCCGGAGACGGTCGCTACGCGCACCCCCAACACGCCCCAGCGCGACCGTTGGATCCGCATCCGTATGGGTATTCTGTCGGGGTTTTTGGCGCTGGGGCTGGGGCTCGTGGTGTCGGCTGGCTATTCGTTGATGGTCGAAGACGGCCCCGCCTGGCGCGAGCTGGCCGAGAGCCAACGCCAGCGACGCTTGCACGTGTTGCCCAAGCGTGGCGCGGTGTACGACCGCAACGGCAGCGCGCTGGCCGTGAGCGTCGAAGTGCCGAGCGTGAGCATGGACGCGGTCGAGCTGTTACGCGGTGTGTCGCCGGGCCAGGTCCCGGTAGTGGCGCGCGACGCTGCCAACCGCATCGCTCAGGTTCTTTCGCTGGACGCGGCGCAGGTCGAGCGGCGCATTCTGCAGAAGCGTCGCTTTGCCTGGCTCAAGCGCCAGATCAACGCGGACGAGGCCGACAAGATCCGTGGCCTGGCCAGCGACGGCCCCGTCGAGTCGCGCCTGCGCGGCTTGGTCGTCGAAGGCGAAGGGCGCCGCTACTACCCGCGACGCGAGCTGGCCGGACCGCTGCTGGGCTTCGTCGCGCCCGATGGCGAGGGCAAAGATGGCCTGGAGTTCTCCCTGAACGACGACCTGAAGGGCCGCGTCGACAAGCTGAGCGGTCTGCGTGATCGCTCCGGTCGGCTGTTGTTCTCCGACGGCATCGAGGACGAGCAGGCGCTGGCCGGCCACAACATCTACCTGACGATCGACCAAGGTATTCAGTATACGGCCGAGCGCGAGCTGATGCAGTCGGCGCGCGAGTTCGAAGCCGCGGGCGGCTCCGTCGTCGTGGTGGACCCCAACAGCGGCGAGATTTTGGCGCTCGCGAGTTGGCCTTTCTACAACCCGAACGACTACGGCGACGCCGAGCCCGGCGACCGTAAAGAGCGCGCGGCCAGTCAGTCGTACGAGCCCGGGTCGAGCGTGAAGATGTTCACGGTCGCCGCCGGTCTGGCCGCGGGCGTCATCACCCCGACCCAGAAGCTGTACTGCGAGAAGGGTATGATGCCGGTCGACAACGTCGTCATCCGCGACACCCACCCCTCGGAGTGGCTGACGATCTCGCAAATTCTCGCGGTTTCTTCGAACATTTGCGCGGCCAAGATCGGGCTCGGGATGGGCGAAGAGAAGCTGTACGACGCGTTTCGGCGCTTTGGCTTCGGCGAGAAGCCGGGCATCGACGTACCGGGCGAAGCCTCGGGCACGCTGCGACCGCGCGGTCGTGGCTGGGTGCAGGTCGAGACGGCGTCGGCCGCCTTCGGTCAGGGCATCAGCGTGACGAACCTGCAGCTTGCCATGGCCATGTCGGCGATCGCCAACGGCGGCGAGCTGTACGAGCCGATCTTGATCAAAAAGGTGACGACCGCCACCGGCGAGCTGGTGCGCGAGGCCGCGCCGACGGTGCGGCGGCGGGCGATTCCGGAGGGCGTGGCGCGGGCGGTGCGCGAGCTACTGGTCGCGGTCACCGAAGGTAACGGCACGGGGCTGGAAGCGGCTATCGACGGCTACCGCGTCGCCGGCAAGACCGCCACCGCGCAAAAGACCGATCCGGCCACCGGCCGCTACTCGCTGGACAAGTTCACGTCGTCGTTCATCGGCTTCGTGCCGGCGGAAAAGCCGGTCGTCGCGATCGCGGTGATGGTCGACGAGCCGATGGTCGATCACGCCGGCGGCAACGTGGCGGGCCCGATCTTCCGGCGCGTCGCGCAGATGAGCCTGAAATATCGTGGGCTCACCCCCAAGGGGACGGACCGCGCCGACGTCGCGGTGCTGGCCAAGAGCCCCGATCCGGCGAACGCGACTTACGCCTTGCTGCGTGAAGCCGCGGGCAAAAAGCCAGCAATCCAGGAGACGACCGGCACGGGTCCCGTGCCCGCGGGCAAAGTGCGGGTCCCCGACATGACCGGTTGGCCCGCGCGCGCCGCGCTCAAGGCCGCGCTCGATCTGGGCGTGTCGCCCAAGGTTTCGGGTACGGGCCTGCTGGTGACGCAGACGCCGTCGCCCGGTCAGGTCGTGGACAAGGGCGCCACCCTGTCGCTCGTGTTCGAGCCCGCATCATGATGGATTTGGCCATGAACGCTGACGCAGAGCGACCGAGCGGGGGGCTGAGCTTGAACGAGCTCGCGGCCGCGTTGTCCGAGTCGGCGGCGCGCGTGATTGGCGACGGCGACGTGCGTGTCACGGGCGTGCGCCAGGATTCACGGCGCGTGGAAGCGGGGGAGTTGTTCGTCGCTCGTCAAGGTGGCAAGACGAGCGGCGCCGCCCATGCGCTGGACGCAGCCGCCAAGGGCGCCGTCGCGCTGATGCTCGAGCGTGGCGAGCCGCTGCCGGCCACGCGACTCCCCGTGATCGAGGTCGCGAACGTGAAGCGCGCGTTGGCGCTGGCGGCGGAGGCGGTTTACGGTTTTCCGAGCCGCAGCGTGGACGTGATCGGCATCACCGGCACCAACGGCAAGACCACGACCACGTTTTTGACCGAGCAAGGCCTGACCGGAGCGGGCTTGGTGCCGGCACGCTTGGGCACGCTCGGCTTCGAGATGGGGGGCCACACGTTTGGCGATACCTTGACCACGCCCGAGGCCGACGACATTGCGCGTTGTTTGCTCGAGGTCAAAAAGCGCGGCGGTACCCACCTGGTGATGGAAGTATCGAGCATCGCGGTCGTGCAAGAACGCGTGTCGGGGCTGCGCTTTCGAGCCGCCGCGTTCACGAACCTCACCCAAGACCACCTGGATTTTCACGGCACGCTGGAAGCGTACGCCGAAGCCAAGGCCCAGCTGTTCACACGGCTGGCTCCCGCCGCCTCGGTGATTCACGTCGGCGACCGGTTCGGGCGCGAGCTGGCCGGGCGCGTGCGCTCGGGGTTGCTCACGGTCGGTCGCGACGACGCGCAAGTGCGGGTGGCGGAGAGCCAGCTTTCGGCGACTGGTATCCGCGCCCGGGTCATCACTCCGCGGGGTGAATGCGAGCTGTCGAGCCCGCTCGTGGGCGAGCACAACCTCGAGAATCTGCTGGTCGCGCTGGGCATTTTGGTGGCGTTGGGCTCGCGCCCGACCGTGGCCGCGCAAGCGCTGTCGCAGGCGCCGCAGGTGCCGGGTCGGCTCGAGCGCTGTGAGGGCCCCGACGACGACATTTTGGTCGCCGTCGACTACGCGCACACGCCCGACGCGTTGGCGCGCGTGCTGACGGCGGTGCGGGCGCTGGGGCAGGGACGCGTCGTGTGCGTGTTCGGCTGCGGCGGGGATCGCGATCCGATGAAGCGGGCGCCGATGGGTGAAGCGGTCGCGCGCTTCGCGGACTACGCCATCGTCACCTCCGACAATCCGCGCCGTGAGTCGGCGCAAGCCATCGTCGACATGATTTTGCCGGGGCTCTCGGCGGGGTCGGGCTCGTTCGAGGTCGAGCTGGACCGCGCCCAGGCGATCGAGAAAGCCGTGCTTGCGGCCGCGCCGGGCGACGTCGTGTTGATCGCGGGCAAGGGCCACGAGGACTACCAGATCGTCGGCGTGCAAAAGCGCCACTTCGACGACCGCGAACAAGCGCGCCGGGCGCTCGCGTCGCGGAGAGCAGGTCGAAAAGCATGAGCGCTCCGCTGCCGACCAACGGCGTCGAGCTTTCTTTGGGCGAGGTCACGCGCGCAACCGGCGGGGTGCTGGTCGGCGACCCGGCGCAGCACGTTCGCGGCGTCGCTACGGATTCGCGGGCCGAGCTGACGGGCAAGCTGTTTTTGGCGCTGAGCGGCGAACGCTTCGACGCTCACGACTTCATCGACCAGGCCCATGCCCAGGGCGCGGCGGCTTTGTTGGTCGAGCGCGACGTGGCGACGACGTTGCCGACCGTGAAGGTGACGTCGACCTTGGCGGCGCTGGGCGCGCTCGGGGCGCTGCGCCGTCGGACTTGGGGCGGCAAGGTGGTGGCGGTCGCGGGCTCGGCCGGCAAGACCACGACGCGCGCGGCCCTTTCGGCGCTGTTCGAGGCCGTCGAGCCCGGGGCCGTTCACTACGCGCGCGGCAACTTCAACAACTTGATCGGCGTACCGCTGGTGCTGCTGTCGCTGGCAGACCGCGAGCGCATCGCGGTGGTCGAGCTCGGCACGAATCGCCCCGGCGAAGTGGCGGCGTTGACGCGTATGGCGAGCCCGGACTTGGGCGTGCTCACGCTGATCGGCTACGAGCACACCGAGGGCTTGGGGAACCTCGACGGCGTCGAGCTGGAAGAGGGCGCGCTGTTCGCCGGCAGTGGCGTCGCGCTTGGCAACGCCGACGACGAGCGCGTGCGGCGACAGCTGGAAGGCGCGCTTGGGCGTCAGGTCAGCTACGGCCAACGCGCGGGCGTCGACTACCGCTTCCGCGTGCTCGCCATGTCGGCGCAGGGCTCGGAGCTCGAGGTGGGGCGCATCGTGGCTGGTCGTACGCTGACGACGCGGTTTCACGTCGGCACGCTGGGTGATGCGGGGGCGTACGCGGCGTGCGCGGCCTTGGCCGCGGTCGAGACCTTGCTGGAGCGCGGCGTGCCTGCCGAAACCTGCAGCCAGGCCTTCGTCTCGGCGCTGGCCAGCGAGGCGGGCCGGCTTTGCCCGGTCGAGCTATCGGGCGGCATCTTGCTGCTCGACGACACCTACAACGCCAACCCCGAGAGCGTCGAGAGCTCACTCAAGACCGCACGCCAGCTCGCCGACCAACGCCAGGTCGACTTGGTGCTGGTGCTGGGCGAAATGCGCGAGCTGGGCGATCTTTCTGCGAGCCTGCACCGGCGCGTGGGCGAGGCCGCCGCCGCTCACGAGCCGCGGTTGTTGCTCACCGTAGCCGGCGACGCTCGCTTGATGAGCGACGCGGCGAGCGCGCGAGGGGTGAGCACCGAATTCGTGGCTGACGCCGAAGCGGCCGCAGAGCTGCTGCTCGAGCGTTTGCAGGGACCGGCGGTCGTGTTGGTCAAGGCGTCGCGCGGTGTGCGCGCCGAGAAGGTCGTCGAGCGGCTGATCGCCGCCAAAGGTCGTGCCGCATGATGTACGAGCTGCTGTATCCGTTGAGCCACAAGATCTCCTGGCTGTCTTGGCTCAACGTGCTCCGCTACACGCCTTTCCGCGCCATCATGGCCACCATCACGGCGATGGTGATCTCGTTCTTCGTCGCGCCCTGGTTCATCCAGAAGCTGCGCGGCAAGCAGATCAGCCAAATCATCCGCGAAGAGGGCCCCGAATCGCACTTTGCCAAGAAGGGCACGCCCACCATGGGTGGCGCTTTGATTTTGCTGAGCGTGCTGGTTCCCACGGTTTTGTGGGCGGACGTGCACAACGTGTTCGTCGCCTCCACCGCGATCGTGACCGCGGGCTACGGCGCGGTCGGCTTCATCGACGACCGCATGAAGCTGATGGGCAAAAATACGCGCGGCTTGCCCGGCCGCTACAAGCTGCTCGGTCAATTCACGATCGGCGGGTTCGTGATGTCTTACCTGTACTTGGGCAACGACCTGCCCAAGGGCTGGCTGCTGATGCGCGACCGCTTGGCGATTCCGTTCTTGGCCTTCGAAAAGCACCCGGTGTCGCTGCCGATCTGGCTGTACATCTGTTTTGCGGTGCTGTTCGTGGTCGTGATGAGCAACGCCGTGAACCTGACCGACGGCCTCGACGGCTTGGCGATCGGGCCGGTGATGATGAGCGCCGGCACCTACCTGATCTGGGCCTACGTCGCCGGCTCGGTGCTGTTCGGCCGCCCGCTCGCGCAATACCTCGACATTGCCGGCATCCCGGAAATGACCGAGCTGGCAATTTTTGCGGCCGCTACGATCGGCGCCGGTACCGGCTTTCTTTGGTACAACACGTACCCCGCCCAAGTGTTCATGGGCGACGTCGGCTCGCTGGCGCTGGGCGGAGGCTTGGGCATGCTGGCGGTGCTGACCAAGAACGAGCTGCTCAGCGTCGTGCTCGGCGGCATCTTCACGGTCGAGGCCGCCAGCGTCATCACCCAGGTCGTCAGCTTCAAGCTGTTCGGCAAGCGCGTGTTCTTGATGGCGCCCATCCACCACCACTACGAAAAGAAGGGCTGGCCGGAGCCGCGCATCATCGTGCGCTTCTGGATCATCTCGTTCTTGCTCGCCCTCTTCGCGCTCTCTTCGCTCAAGCTCCGCTGATGCAAATTTCAGGCAAACGAGTGATCGTGGTCGGCCTCGGCAAGAGCGGAATTGCCGCGACCCGCCTGTGTGCGCACTTGGGGGCGAGCGTGGTCGCGACCGACAGCGCGCCGGCGGCAAATTTGGCGGCCGAGGTGCCGAGCCTGCCGGCACGGGTCGTGGTGGGTGGTCACGCCGGCGTGGACTTCGCCAAGGCCGACCTGATCGTGGTGTCGCCCGGGGTACCCTCGTTCGAGGCCCTGGTCGAAGCCGAGCGCCAGGGAGTGCCGGTGGTCGGTGAGCTGTCGCTGGCGACCAGCATGCTCGACATGCCGCTGTTGCTGGTCGGTGGCACCAACGGCAAGAGCACGACGACTTCGCTGCTCGGCGACATTTTGAAAGAAGCCGGCGTGCGTACGTTCGTGGGTGGCAACCTGGGCACGCCGGCCTCCGAAGCGGTAGCGTCGAAGAGCTTCGACGCGGCCGTGCTCGAGGTGTCGAGCTTTCAGCTCGAACGTGCCCCGGGCATCAAGCCCAAGGTGAGCATCCTGCTCAACATCACCGAAGACCACCTCGACCGCTACCCGACCTTCCAAGACTACGCCGACGCCAAGGGCAACGCGTTCGTCAGCCAAGGCGAGGGCGATGTCGCGCTCGTGCCCGAGGGCGACTACGAGTGCCGCCGTCAAGCCGGCCGCGGCGGCGGAAGAGTCCTGGAAATCGGCGGGGCGGGCGCCGACTACGCGGTCGTGGGTCACACCATCATCGAGCAGCGCACCGAACAGCGCTTCGAGCTCGGGCGCACCAAGCTGCATGGGCGGCACAATCACACCAATGCCGCCTTCGCGGTCGCGGCCGCGCGCGCCATCGGGGTCCCGGCGTTGGCGGTCCAGCAGGCGCTGCTCGACTTCGTGCCGCTGCCGCACCGCATGGCGCTGGTCACCGAGTTGGGCGGTGTGCGCTTTTACGATGACTCGAAGGGCACCAACGTCGGCGCCGCCGTCACGGCCTTGCTCGGCTTGACCGAAGCGCGCGGCGTCTTGATCGCCGGCGGTCGCGACAAGCTCGGCTCGTACGAGCCGCTCGTCGACGCCTTGCGCAAAAAGGGCCGCGCCGTGGTGCTGCTCGGCGAAGCCGCCGACAAAATCGCCGCCGCCATCGCCGACGCGTTGCCGGCCGTGCCGGCTTTGCCGGTCGTGCGCGCGGCCGACATGGCGGACGCGGTTCGCCAGGCTTTCGCGCTCGCTCAGCCCGGCGACGCCGTGCTGCTCAGCCCGGCTTGTTCCAGCTTCGACATGTTCAAGAGCTACGCGGAGCGCGGCGACCGCTTCGCCGAAGCCGCATTGTCGCTGAAAAAGGAGAAGTCATGAGCCTTCTGGGCGCGCTGACGAAAACCAAGCCACGCGAGCGTGGCGCCATGGACGTCACCCTGGCCGCGGTCGTGATCGCGCTGCTCGGCTTCGGGGTCGTGATGGTCTATAGCGCCAGCGTCATCGAGGCGACGGTCGTGTTCCGCGACCCGCAGTACTTCTTGAAGCGCCAAGCCGTGTACGCCGCGGCTTCGTTCGCGCTGATGCTGGCGCTGTCGCACATCGATTACCACCACTACAAGCGGCTCACGTATCCCATCCTGGGCGGCGTGACGGTGCTGATGATCTTGAGCGTGATTGGCTTCGGCCACAGCGGTGGTGGCGCCGCGCGCTGGCTGGCGATCGGCCCGATTCACATTCAGCCTTCGGAAGCGGCCAAGCTCGCGCTCATCTTGTGGCTCGCGTACTCGCTCGAAAAGAAGCGCGACCGCGTGAAAAGCTTCTCGATTGGCATGTTGCCGCACCTGATCATGGCCGGCTTCTTGATGATCTTGTGCTTGAAGCAGCCGGATTTCGGCGGCGCTTCCGTGCTGCTGTTCCTGACTTTCACGCTGTTGTTCGTGGCCGGGGCTCGCCTCGGCTACCTGCTGGGGGCAGGCATGCTGGGCGCGTTGTTCGCGGTGTGGGCGGTGCGTTTCACCGCCTACCGCTGGGAACGCATGTTGGCTTGGTTCAACATGGCCGAGCACCGCCAAGACCTCGCTTACCAGCCGTTCCAAGCCGTCATGAGCTTCGGCTCCGGGCAGACCGCGGGCATGGGCGTCGGCAAGGGTCTGCAAGTCCTTTACCTGCCGGAAGCCCACACTGACTTCATCACCGCCATCGTCGGCGAAGAGTTGGGATTTCTCGGAATTTTGGCGCTGTGCACGGTGTTTCTCGTCATCGTGGCGCGCGGCGTGCGCATCGCGCTCCAAGCCGAAGACGAATACGGTCAGTACATCGCGATCGGCATCTCCGTGCTGTTCGGTGCCCAAGCGTTGATCAACATCGCGGTGGCAATGTCGATCTTTCCGACCAAGGGCTTGACGATGCCGTTCGTCAGCTATGGCGGCTCGTCGCTGCTGGTGTGCGCGGCCGCCATGGGTATCTTGCTCAGCATCTCGCGACGCAGCGAGCAGCTCGGCAACGTCCGCACCTCTGGCTTCAGCGATACGTTGCCAGCCGAGGCCAGCGCCATGCTCGTCACCGAGGCCGGTTTCTCTCCCGAGCAAGTCGCCAAGGGCCGTCGGCGCGCCGAGGCGCTGTCGTGACGACCCTACTTTTCGCAGGCGGGGGCAGCGGTGGCCACGTGTTCCCGATGCTGGCGGTGGCCGACGCGGTGCGTGGGCTGTTGCCCAAAGCGCGGCTGGTATTCGTCGGCACCGATCAAGGCATGGAGACCAAGCTCGTACCCGAGCGCGGGTATCAGCTCGAGCTGGTCAAGGTGCTGCCGATCCGGGGCGGGGGACTGACCGGCGCGCTGCGCGGTATTGGTCGCGCTGCCGGCTCCATCCCCGACGCGCGCGACATCGTGGCGCGCGTGGCGCCCCAAGCGGTGTTTTCGATTGGCGGCTACGCGGCGGGTCCGGTTGCGCTCGCCGCGCGCACGCTGGGCGTACCGCTAGCGCTGATGGAGCCCAACGCCGAGGCCGGCTTGGCCAACCGCCTGATCGCGCCGTTCGTGCAGCGCGCTTACATCGCTTTCCCCGAGAGCCAGCGCTATTTCAAGCCGGCCATCACGCTGCAAACCGGCGTGCCGCTCCGTGCCGGCTTCGAGCCGGTCCCGTACGTCGCGCCGCGCGGCCGCCTCGAAGTACTGGTGCTGGGCGGTAGCCAAGGCGCCAAATCGCTGAACGAAGCCGTCCCGCGCGCGCTCTCCCACCTGGGCGACACCGTGCACGTCGTGCACCAATGCGGCCGCGCCCACGAAGAGGCCGCGCGCGCTCTGTACGCCGAGCTCGGCTTCGGCAGCCGCGCCCGCATCGCGCCCTTCATCGACGACATGCCGGCCGCGCTCGCCGCCGCCGATCTCGTGATCGGTCGCGCCGGGGCCGGTGCAGTGGCTGAAATCTGCGCCGTCGGTCGCCCCAGCGTGCTGGTTCCGTACCCGTTCGCGGGCGACCACCAAAAGCTGAACGCCGACTCCATCACCCGCGAGGGCGCCGCTCTCTGGGTCCCCAGCGCCGAAGCCACTCCCGTCCGGCTCGCCACCGAGCTCCGCTCCCTCATGGACCAACCCGAACGTCTCGCCACCATGGCCGCCACCGCCCGCCGCCTCGGCCGCCCCCAGGCCGCCCACACCATCGCGAAGGATCTCCTCTCGCTAGCCGGCGTAGAGCTCGCGCGCCCCGGCGGCCCCTCGACCCCTACGCCCCTCGATCGACCAACCCCCAACCCCTCAATCCTCACCCCTGAACACGAAGACGGCTTCGTCAAACTAACGGAGGTCGCGTAAACATGTTCCGCGGTCGCGTTAGACACGTCCACTTCATCGGCGTGGGCGGCATCGGCATGAGCGGCCTGGCCGAGATCTTGCGGACCTTGGAGTTCGACGTCTCCGGCTCCGACCTGCGCGAAGGCGAAAATACGCGCAATTTGCAGCGTCTGGGCGTGCGCATCGACGTCGGGCACCGCGCCCAAAACGTCCATGGGGCCGACGTCGTCGTCTACACCAGCGCCGTCAACCCCGAGAACCCGGAGCTGGTCGAGGCTCGCCTGCACGGCATCCCCGCCATCCCGCGCGCCGAAATGCTGGCCGAGCTGATGCGCGTGAAATACGGCATCGCCATCGCCGGCTCGCACGGCAAAACGACGACCACGTCGCTGGTCGCGACCATCCTGCGGGCTTCGGGCTTCGATCCAACGGTGGTGGTCGGCGGCCGCATGGCGTCGCTCAGCTCGAACGCTCGCCTCGGCGCGGGCGACTTGCTCGTCGCCGAAGCCGACGAGAGCGACGGCTCATTTTTGCGCCTCACGCCCACCATCGCCGTCGTCACCAACATCGACGCCGAGCATTTGGACTTTTACGGCACCCACGAGGCCGTGAAGGAGGCGTTCGTCGCCTTCCTCGAAAAAGTGCCGTTTTACGGCCTTTCGGTGCTGTGCCTCGACCACCCGCACGTTCAGGACCTGTTGCCGCGCATCCATCGCCGGCACGTCACCTATGGCTTGTCGTCCCAGGCCCAGTATTCGGCGCGAAGCATCAACTTCCGCGGCCTGAGCACGAGCTTCGTGGCTTATCGCCGGGGCGAGCCGCTGGGCGAGTTCTCGGTGCGGATGCCGGGCCAGCACAACGTGCTCAATACCTTGGCGGCCATCGCGGTAGCCGACGAGCTGGAAGTCCCGCTCGACGTCATGAAAGAAGCGCTCGCTACCTTTCACGGGGTGGCGCGGCGTTTCACCATCGTCGACGAGGTGGAAGGGGTCACCCTGGTCGACGACTACGGCCACCACCCGGCCGAGATCGAAGCCACCCTGTCGGCGGCCCGAAACGCCTACGACAAGCGCATTTTGGTGGCATTTCAGCCGCATCGCTACACCCGTACCGAGAGTTTGTGGGACGACTTCACGCGCTCGTTCAACAAGGCCGACGTCGTCCTGGTCTGCGATATCTACGCCGCTGGCGAAAAAGCCATTCCGGGTGTCAGCTCCGAGCTGTTGGCCAAGGCCATCGCCGAGCACGGCCACGGCGCGGTCCGTTACGTCCGCGACCGCGCCGAGCTCGCGGCAGACTTGGCCCGTTTGGCGCGTCCGGGTGATGTCGTGATCGCCTTGGGCGCCGGTGACGTGAACAAAGTGCTCGCTCCCGTCGCCGCCGACATCCGTGCCCGCGCAGGCAAACCCGCCCCATGAGCCAAAAGCCCCAAGCCGCCAAGCACGGCGCCGTGCGCGCCCCCGAAGAATCGCTCTCGTTCGAGGACTTTTCGGCCGACGCCCCCGCCTCGGTCGGATCTTCGGCCGGCTCCGCTTCGTCCGGCGCCTGGGGCAAGCTCGCCGCGGCTCTCCGCTTGGGCCTCGGCCTGGCGCTCGTCATCGGCACCTCCGTTTCAGTCGCTTACAGCGTCCGCCACTACGCCCTAACCAGCCCGCGCTTTTCGATTCAGGAGGTGAACCTGCTCGGCGGCAAGCGGGTCTCGCCCGAGCAAGCGCAGGTCCAGGCGGGGGTCGTGCTGGGCTCCAACGTGTTCGCGCTCGATACGGCCTTGGCCGAACGAAAACTGCTGGAAAATCCGTGGATTTCCGAGGCACGCGTGACCCGGGATCTGCCGCGCTCGCTGCGCATCGAGATCAAAGAGCGCGAGGCGGCGGCCCTGGCCGTCTTCTCGGACCGCCTGTACCTGGTCACGACGGACGGCGAGCCCTTCAAGGAGCTAGCGGCCGGCGATCCGGCGGACTTTCCGCTCATCACCGGCGTCTCGGTCGACGGCTTGTCTCGGGACCGCCCGCGCGAGATCGACCGCGTCAAAGCCGGCCTCGAGGTCCTGGAACAATACAGCCGCGTGCCGCTGAGCAAGACCCAGCCCGCTCAAGAGGTCCATCTGGCCGATTCGGGCGACGTGGTGCTGACGGCGGGCAAGGAAGCCATCACCTTCGAATTGGGCAAAGACGCGTATCGGCGCAAGCTTTTGATGGGCGAGCAGGTCGTGGGCGAGATGCGGCGCAAGGGCCGTTCGCCAGGGATCGTGTTCCTGGACAACCAGGCCCACCCGGAGCGCGTTGTGGTGAGGATGCGATGAGCCACAAGGGTAGGTCCATGGCGCACCAAACGACGGCCAACGCCTTGTTTTCATGCGCTGAAACTTGGCCACGCAAATCTCAGCGTGGCAGCGTCGGCCTCAGCCTTCAGCTGGTCTTTGCGGTCTCTGATTCGAGCCTTCAGCCATGAGAACCCCCGTCACCCAAAGCGAAATCGTCGTCGGCCTGGATCTCGGCACCACCAAGGTGTCGGCGGTCGTGGGCGAAGTCGATGCCGACGGCATCACGATCCTCGGGGTCGGTAACGTGCCGTGCCGAGGTCTCCGCAAGGGTGTCGTCTCGAACATCGAGTGGACGATGCGCAGCGTGCGCGAAGCCATCGAAGCCGCCCAGACCATGGCCGGCGTCGAGATCAAGACCGTGTACGCCGGTATCGCTGGTAGCCACATCCGCAGCCAGTCTTCGGACGGCGTGTGCGCCATTGCGGGCCGCGAGGTGACGCGCACGGACCTCGATCGCGTGCTGGAAGGCGCGCGCGCCATTCCGGTCGACGCCGATCGCATGATTTTGCACGCGCTGCCGCGCGAGTACGTGGTGGACGCGCAAGACGGCATCCGCGACCCCGTGGGCATGAGCGGCGTGCGCTTGCAGGCGCGCGTCAACCTGGTGACGGCCGCGACCAGCTGCGTTCAGAACGTCATCCGCTGCGTGGAGCGCTGCGGTTTGACCGTGGCCGACGTGGTGCTCGAGCCGCTGGCCAGCGCCGACGCCGTGCTCAGCGAGGACGAGAAAGAGATCGGCGTCGCCGTCATCGACATCGGTGGTGGCACGACGGATCTGCTCTTGTACGCCGACGGCGGTATCGCCCACACCTCGATCATTCCGGCGGGTGGCAACAACATCACCAGCGACGTGGCCGCGGGGCTACGCACGCCGATGGCCGAGGCCGAGCGCCTCAAGCGCAACTACGGCTGCGCCCTGGGCCGCATGATCTCGGACGAAGAAGAGATCGAAGTGCCGGGGGTCGGCGGCCACTCACCCCGGCGGGTTGCGCGCCGTTTGCTCAGCGACATCATCGAGCCGCGCGTGGAAGAGATCTTCGCGGAGGCTCGCCGCCGCATCGAGGAGACGGGTTTGCTCGAGCAGGTCAGCTCCGGCTGCGTGCTCACCGGCGGCGCCGCGCTGATGGAGGGCATGGTCGAATGCGCCGAGGAGATCCTCGGTATGCCGGTTCGGCTGGGCTTTCCGGTCGGCGTCAAAGGTATCGTGCAGCTGGTGCAAGGCCCGCAGTACGCGACCGGCGTCGGCTTGCTCCGCTACGGCGCCCAGCAGCTGGCCGACCGCGCCCACCAGCAGCAAGCCCCCGCTCGCGGCCGCCTGCAAAGCCAGCCCGACGAGGCCGAAATGGCGGCGCAGCCGGGCGGCAAAAATGGATTTTGGAGTTGGTTCCGGGCGGCTTTCTGACGCACGGCATTCGCTCCTGATACGCAGCTTTACTTACGACACTACCCAAAACGAAGACGCGACGAACCCAAAACGGACGACCCACGAGCAACGGCGCCGCCAGCAATGGCTAGGGAAGGCAGACCCGAAAACGCAAGAGCGAGTGAGCCGGACGGGCCCGGGAGGCAAGGGACCCAATGACTTTCTCAATCGAATTTGCAGACGAAGCACGCGCCTACAACGCGCGTATCAAGGTGATCGGCGTGGGCGGTTCTGGCGGAAACGCCATCAACACGATGATTCACTTCGGCCTCGAAGGCGTGGAGTTCATCACCGTGAACACCGACGCGCAGGCCCTCGGCAGTAACTCTGCCGCTGAAAAGATTTCCATCGGCGCCAACGTCACGCGCGGCCTCGGTGCCGGCGCGGATCCGGAGCGCGGTCGCAAGGCCGCTTTGGAAGACGTGCAGCGCCTGAAAGACGTCGTGCAGGGCGCGGACATGGTGTTCGTGACCGCCGGCATGGGCGGCGGCACCGGCACCGGCGCCGCGCCCGTCATTGCGCAGCTGGCTCGCGAAGCCGGCGCGTTGACGGTCGGCGTGGTGACCAAGCCGTTCGGCTTCGAAGGCCATGCGCGCCCGTCGCGCCGAACAGGGCCTGATCGCCCTGACCGAGCACGTCGACACGCTGATCACGATCCCGAACGAGAAGCTGATGAGCTTGGCCGACGCGGACATGACGTTCGTCGAAGCCTTCCGCAAGGCCGATGAAGTGCTGTTCCAGGCCGTCAAGGGCATCAGCGATCTCATCATGCTCGACGGTATCGTCAACGTGGACTTCGCGGACGTGCGCACCGTGATGGCGGGCATGGGCCGCGCGCTCATGGGCACCGGTTGCGCGAAGGGCGAAGGCCGCGCGCGTTTGGCGGCCGAGCAGGCCATCTGCTCGCCGTTGCTCGACAACATTTCGGTCGAAGGCGCCACCGGCGTGCTCATCAACGTGGTCGGCGGCCCCGACATGAAGATGCGCGAGATTCAGGAAGCGGCCTCGCTCGTGCAAGAGCAAGCGCACGAAGACGCCAACATCATCTTTGGCGCCAGCATCGACGAGACGATGTCGGACACGCTCAAGGTGACCGTCATCGCCACCGGCTTTCAGCACATGGAAGCGGAAATTCCCGTCGAAATTGCGCGCGAAGCTCGCCGCCCGGTCGAGCGTCAAAGCTCGGCGGGCTCGGTGGTCCCCGCTCCGCGCTCGCAAATGGCGTCGCGCCCCGAGCTGCGCGAAGCCCTGCCCGCGCTCTCCACGCGCCGCCCGCAGGCGCCGTCGATCCAGGTGCACGCACACAGCGGCGCCGGCAGCCGCGACAGCCAAATGTCGCTGCCAGTCCGCGACCGCATCACGTTCCCGTCGAACCTCGACACCGACTGGGACACGCCCGCCTTCCAACGCCGCCAGAACGGCTAAAAACTCCCTGATTGTGGTTACGGTCTCCTAGTTTTCGTTTGGGTATGTAGTGTGAGAACGCCCCGGCCCCTCCCAGCCGGGGCGTTCGCTTTTTGTCGTTCAGCTCCGAACGTTTGCTGGTTGTAAGCTCGGCCTGGCAGCCCAGCTGGGCACGCGGCAGACGGGAAGCGCTGCAAATCGCCAACCCCAAAAATCTTCCCGCCTTCCCGCCTTCCTGTTCGCTCGTGCTCGGGCTCGCTCGGTCAGGGGCCGCAGGCGGCGGTGAAGTCACCACGGAGGGTGAGGGGTTGGCACACGCCGGCGATGCATTCGAAGGCGGGATGGCAGCGGGTGTGGGGGGCGGTGCAGGGTTGATTGGCGACGAGCAGCTCGGTGCAGTGTCTCACCGGGCAGTCGGCGATGAGGGGGTCGTCGCATTCGCACTCGCTCAAGCCGAGGCAGTCGTTGGGGGAGGCACACACCTCGCCGGCTTTGCCCGGGCCTTTGCACACGGGCGGTGCCGCCGTGTTGTCGCAGTGTAGGCCGGGCGTGAGGCAATAAGCGTTGCTGGGGTTTTGAGGGTACGGAATGCACGGCTCGCCCGCTTTCGGGGGGGGCTTGCAAGTGCCGCTCATCGAGTCTGGCGCCGCCTCGCAAAAACCGCGGCCGTCGCAGATCAGGGTGCCCGAGGTGTCCACGCCGCACGGCTGGCCCGGCAAGGGGTACGATTTACAGAGCGAATCAGGTGCGCAGTAAGTGCCGGACGCGCACGGGGTTCCGGCGCACGATTCGTTCGCGTTGGCGAAAGCGGCGCAAATGCCGCTGCCAAGACCGTCCGGCTTGCAGTAGTAGCCGAGTTGGCACGACTTGCCCGGTTCACAAGCTTGGCTCGCCCCAGGCCCGGGATCGACGTTGATCACCGGCGGCTCGCAGAGGTGGGTGTCAGCGTTGCATTCCGTTCCGACCTCGCACTCGACGTCGGACGTGGCGCAGCTCTCGCCCTTGGCGGCTCGCACCCCGCAGGTTCCGCAGGAACCGGTGCCGCTGGGCAGGAAGCACGAGAGGCTGCTGCACTGGGAAGCAAACGCACACTTTTCGCCGCGGAGTCGTGTGCCGGGGGTGACGCAGGTGGGCAGCTTCTCGGCTCGGACCTGATCGCATGGCAGCGTGGCGTAGGTCGCGGCGCACTCTTTCAACACGGCAGCGGTGCGGGTCGCGCCCGGGGAAAACGACAGATCGGGGCAGCTGATCGTCGACCTGGTACAGTTGGTGACGCCGGCAATGCCGTTCCGGCACTCTTCTCGGCGCGCGCAAACCGCCCATCCGTAGGCAATGCAGGCTTCTGCCGGCGTGTCACCGAGCACGACCCCGAGCGGGCCACTGGACGTGCCTGCGCCGACGGTACCGCCAGTGGGCGTATTGCCGCTCACCCCGCCCATAGCGCTCCCACCGGAGCCACTCGTCGCGCCGGCGACACCGCTGGACCCACCGCCGGGGCCGCCGCTCGCGCCCGTGCCGGTCGGCTTTTCCGCCTCCCCGCAGCCGAACGCCAACAACCACACGCCCAGTGTTCTCGCCCTCATCTTCACAGCCCTGAGACGAGGCTAGCTGGAACCGGATTCAACCGGAAGATTTTTCCGCTACTACACGAGGCGCGAGCTCGTCACTCGGCGGGGGCGAGCGCTTCAGGCGGCAGAACCGCGGCGGCGCCGTTCGTGACCGCCGGCGTCGGGGGCTCGGGCGTGTCGTTACGGGCAAGCTTCTCGATCTGGCCGTCGCGCTTGCGCTTGTGCACGAACAATTGCGGCGGCGAGCTCGCCGCGGGGACGCCGCGGCGGGGCTTGGGCGCGCGCAGACCGTCGAAATCTAGCGGCAATTGGCGCACGGGACGCTTGCGAGTGGCTTCGCGCAACCGGCGACGTTCGGCTTCTAGCTCTTGTTTGAGGGCCAGCCGCTCTTGCTTCAAACGATCATGCTCGACCTGGCGCTGCGCCTTTTCGGCGAGGCGCTCGGCCTTGATGCGCTCTTTTTCGGCGATGCGGGCCAGGCGTTTGGCTTCGCGCTTGCGTTGCTGCTCGACCTTGAGCTGAGCCTTGGCGGCGAGGCGCTGGGCCTTCTTTTGGGCCCGAAGCTGGGCTTTGGTTTGCTTGGTGCTCGAGCGCTCGGCAACGGCCAGTGCGCGATCCATCTCGACACCGATGTAAGCCCGCGCGATTTCGAGCAGATCATCAGCAAAGGCGTCGATGAAGCGGTCGAAGATCCGCTCAACGTCTGACATTTACAGCCTCACACATGCGTTTCGTCTCTCGCCTCGGCGTGCGATTGCACTCGAAACGATACGTTCTTCTTGTTTCTGACTCTCGCTAACGCAAGGGTCACTTACGAACTTTCATTCCTACTTACGGCCCGCGGCGACAATTCTTTCGCGGCTGCCGGTCCCTCCGCGCTCGCGCCCTACCGCGCGCCGTGCCTACCGACTCTTTGGCGTTATGCTAATACCCACGGGTCGTCAAGCGAGTCTTCACAAAAGATAGCTCGCCAGCACAGCCAGACCGCCGCTGAAACGCCGTGAAACGAGAGTAAGCGAGCACTCACTCAGTCGATCGCGCAGTCAACGCGTGCAGAGGCACCAAAGCATTTCACTGTTGCTAGGCAGTCCATTGCACTCTTGAGGTGGACGCTGTGGAGAAATGGGCGAGACGGTGAGAAATTCGAGGCGACGGAGCCACAGACCGGTGCTCGCGCTCGAGTCGAGATTGGGCGCCATTTGCCCACATAGGGAGTGGCAAAGGACCGTGCTAGCCTGAGTGTGGCTTTTCGCGCCTGTTGGCGCGCGGGGAGTCTGCCATGTCCGTCGACGTCAAAGTCGCTACTGAGCGCGCAGAGGCGCGCATCGGATCCGTCATCAAGGACAAATGGCGGCTTGATCGCTTGCTGGGCGTCGGCGGCATGGCGTGCGTTTACGCGGCGACCCACCGCAACAAAAAGCGCGCGGCGGTGAAGATGCTGCACCGTGAGTACTCGACCGATTCGGCGATTCGCGAGCGCTTTTTGCGCGAGGGCTACCTCGCCAACTCGGTCGGTCATCGCGGCGTCGTGACGGTCGATGACGATGATATTGCCGAGGACGGCACCGCGTTCATCGTCATGGAGTTGCTCGACGGCGAGACGCTCGAACAACGTTGGCGGCGAAAGGAACAACGTTTACCGCTCGAGGAAGCGCTCGCGGTGGCGGATCAGGTGCTCGATGCGCTAGCAGCGGCTCACGACAAGGGCGTCGTGCACCGCGATCTCAAGCCCGAAAACTTGTTTCTGACGCGTGACGGAGTGGTCAAGCTGCTCGACTTTGGTATCGGGCGCCTCAAAGAGCTGAAGGGCGTTTCCACTACCACGCTGTCAGGCGCGGCCATGGGCACTCCCGCCTTCATGGCGCCCGAGCAAGCCCGCGGCCGCTGGGAGGATGTCGACGGGCAAACGGACCTGTGGGCATTGGGAGCAACTTTGTTCACGCTCCTGACGGGCGCGTACGTGCACGAGGGCCAGACCGTGAACGAGACGTTGGCATTGGCGGTCACCCAGCCGGCACGCGCCATTCAGACCTTGCGTCCCGATTTGCCAGAGCGGGCCGCCCGCCTGATCGACAAGTCGCTTTCCTACGCCAAGTCGAATCGCTTCGCGGACGCGCGCGCCATGCAGGCCGAGGTGAGGTTGGCGTACGCCGCGCTGGCGGGCGGCGACGTCAGCCGTGCCGCGCAGCTGTCGATCCCTGAGCTGGAGCCGTCGGGCGTGGCGCACCAGATCGCGGCCGCCACGGATCCGCGGCTGAGACTCACCACCGCACGCGGCGTGTCCGCCTCGGGCCTGCCTGCCCCACTTCGAGACGCCTGGGCGCAGCCCCGCAGCCGGCACCTGCTGCTGGCCGTGGGCGGCGCGGCGCTGCTGTCGATGCTGGTCTTGGTGGCGCGCAGCTGCGCGAGCGGGGCCCCGGACGTGGCGGTGGCGGTGCCAGCGGGGGCGGCCGCGGTCACTCGACCGGCGGGGCCGGAGCCATCGGCGATAGCGGCGGATGTCACGAGCGCCGTGCCCCAGGTGTCGATCGACGAGCTGCCGCGCGAGCCCAAGAAGAAGGCGGGTGAGTCGCGACCCGCAGGCGCAGCAACGCCGGCGAAGAAAGACGATCCTTTCGCTCGCCGGCGTTGACGCGGTAGCGGTTGGTTACGAGGACGGACGCTACTGCGTGCCGCCCGCGCCGCCGCCGCCGCCCGCCGCACCGCCGCTGCCGCCATTGCCGCTGCCCGCGCTGCTGCTGCCGGCGCTGCCGCCACTGCTGCTGCCGGCGCTGCCGCCGGAAGTCAGGTTGCCCATTTCGTCTTTCTTCAAGAAGCGTACGCCATCGACCCAGACGTCGAAGCTGGTGCCGTCGCCAGTGGTGGCGGCCGCGTCGTGGTTGAACGACAAGGTGATGTCGCGCAAGCGATTGGGGTTGAAGGTCAGG